>BNJU01005653.1_pt1 | contig 289551 bp, 376 predicted proteins | sample 8539281 | NCBI WGS metagenome assembly BNJU01 (sample SAMD00202456, study PRJDB9452) | human saliva metagenome | isolation source: human saliva | place: Japan | reverse complement strand
TTTAGGTTGTTCTTCATCCCTATAGCCAAAACTTACCATCACAGAAACTCCATACACATTCAAGTCAAGAAGTCCCATATCCGATAAATATTTTTTTCCAATTGCTCTTTATTAAATCCTTCAATCGCACAACTGTCAATTCCTAAATAAGCCGCAACTGTCATCATATTTCCAAGTGCAATGTAAGTTTGTTTTGAAGCCCAGTCAAAAAGTGTTCTTTCATTTTCCAATAATTTTTAAATGTTCTTTCTGAAATTTCGTAAATTTATCTTTCACCGCTTCAAAGCTTCATCAGAAACTTTCTTCAAATTTTTCCAATTATCTCTAAAATATTCACTATCTCCCAGTAACATCTTTTTCTTGCCAAAATTATCACAATTTCAGTTGCTCCATTCAAGCTATTCAAAAGCTCCCCAAAGCAAATTGTCTAAAATCATTTCTCATTTCTTCATTTCTTAAAAAGTAAAAAAATTTCCAAGGCTCCATACCAAATGAACTCGGTGACAATCTCGCACTTTCCAAAAATTGTCTTCAAATCTTCATCAGACACTCTTTTTTTCTGTACTAAATTTTTTTGCAAGCATATCTTTTTATTAAATACTTCCAATATTTCTTCATTTTTTTGTCATTTCAATCACTTCTTTCTATTATTTTTTTTATTTTTTTAATTCTATATTTATCTCAAAAAAATTTTTATTGATTTTTTTATCTTCTCCATCACATCTTCATCAAATTTCCCAGCTCTAAGCATTTCAATCTCAAATTTATACAGCGGAACTTTTTTTAGCCTTCTTATCATTACTCAAAAGCCACATAAGGTGTTTCCAAAAATCTTAGGCAAATGAGAAAAATTTCTCAAAATGTGCAATTTTATTCAACACTTCAAATCCAATATAACCAAAACCAATATTTTCATGTCTGTCTTTATGTGCCCCAACAGGATTTTTACTATCATTCAAGTGAATTACTGAAATTCTGTCAATTCCAACAATCTTGTCAAACTGCTCAATAACTCCTTCAAAATCATTCACAATATCATACCCAGCATCATGAACATGGCAAGTATCAAAACAAACACTAAGTTTATCTTTCAATTTCACACCATCAATAATTTTCGCAATTTCCTCAAAATTTCTCCCAATTTCCGTACCTTTCCCAGCCATCGTCTCAAGTGCCACAGTTGTTTTCTGCTCTTTTCGTCAAAACTTCGTTCAATCCTTCAATAATCTTATCAATCCCAGCCGACGCACCTTCCCCAACATGAGCTCCAGGATGAAGCACTATTCTAGGTGCACCTATTGCATCTGTTCTTTCTATTTCCGTTCTCAAAAACTGCACTGCAATCTCAAAAGTTTCAGGCTTTACCGTATTTCCAAGATTTATAATATATGGAGCATGAACAACAATGTCATTTATATCAATACCATTTTCTCTCATAAGTTTAAGCCCAGCTTCAATATTCAATTCTTCAATTGGCTTTCTTCGAGTATTTTGCGGTGCTCCAGTATAAATCATAAAAGTATTTGACCCATAAGAAATAGCTTCTTTCACAGAACCCAGAAACATATCTTTCCCGCTCATTCCCACATGCGATCCAATTTTAAAAAAATTTCTTTTTTTTGACATTTTCTATTTTTCCCTCTCTATATTTTATATTTATTCTAGTTAGTTACAAATTGTCTTTCTTATTTTTATTTCATCAATTTTTTTATATCTTTATCCATTTCTAAACACTTTTCTTTATCTATTTTAATTGTTTTGCTTGTTTTTGTTGCTAATAAAATTTACACTCAAAACGGATAAATATCATATCTAAAAAATTTCTGTACTTATTTCTCTTATCTTGCTTGTTAATTTTGAAATTTTTTTGTATTAATTTCTCTAAATTCTTTTCATTTTTTTCTTCATCGTTCCAATAGTCTGAAGAATTAAACAAAAAAACATATAATCTCCTAGAGGATCGAATTTACCTACACTAGAAAAATATACTCCATTTTCTTATTTCATCTTTTATTTCTTTTTCTAATGTCTTCTTGCATTTTAATCCCTTCATTATATATTACACAATTAACTGCATATAAATAATTTAATAAAGATAATGAGTGAGATTCTTTCAATTCTTTTTCTTTTTCTTAAATTTTTTTCTTAATTCCAAAAAAATTCTTCTATTATTCTCTTCAATTCTAAATATTTTTTTCCATATTATAATTATATTTTTTTTCTAAATCTATTTAATTCTTATAGATTATCTTCCTAATTCCTTTATTAAGTCTTTTTGCAATTTCATTATCTGGAACATACTTTTGTTATAAATTTAGGGCTCTCTTTCCGCCGTTTTAAAAAAATCTTTGTAAAAACATCTTTTTGCAATATTGTCGTATATTTTTTTATATCCAGTTTCTCCGACAATTCCTTTTTGCAATTCAAGATAAGACGACATATCGTCCCCATAAGCATCTTCAAAATCTTCTCGCCCTTCTGGTTCTGCTTTTTCCACTTCCTTTTCCAGCATTTCAAAATTTTCCAAATATTCCCTATTCGCATAATTCCACCAAAAAATTAGCACAATTTAAAAAGCAGTTCAAACCATTCTACCAAATTCTCAGCGATTCTCCCGCACTCAAGCGGAGAATCAAAAACAACAAATCAATACTGCCATCTTCCAGCAAAACATAAACCCCAGCTCCACCATCTTCGGCAAAAAAACTTTTCCATCAATATTAAATTCATAATCTGGATATTCATCTTTCACCGATGACAATTCTTTAAAATCCAATGCAAATAATGCTTCTGTTTTTTTCTCAAATCTTCATTTTCTAAAACCATTTTAAACAATTCAGCTTGAGTATATTTTTTTATTTTTTTGTTAATTTTTTTTGTATTATCAAACATAAAATTCTCCATTCTACAGATTTTTCCAGTTTCTCTCTCATTTTATACAAAAAATATCCCTGTCGCCACACTTACATTCAACGACTCAATATTCCCATAAATTGGAATAATTGCCTTTATATCTGAATTTTTCTATCAAATATTCAGACACTCCGCCACCTTCATGTCCAAAAAAATAAACGCATTATTTTTCCCGTAATTCAATTTTTTTTCATAAGAAATCGAATCTTCATGTAAAGCTGTCGCTATTTTTCAAGTAATTTTTTTATCATTCAAAAATTTTTACGATATTTTCAGGTGTTTCGTAAATTATATTTAATTTAAAAAAATTCCACTCATTGTGGCACGTACTGTTTTTAGGATTGTAAACATCTACAGATCCTTTTGTCAAAATTAAATTTTGAAAATTCGCAGCAATCATCGTTCTAATAATTGTTCCAGCATTTCCTGGATCTTGAACATCATCTAAAAATTACCACATCGCCTTTTACATCCTCAATCGTATTCAAATTTTTTTAGAATACAAAAAAACATTATCCCTTGACTATTTTCCTGTGTTGAAACCTCATCAAACAGATTATCCTTTAAAATTGTCAAATTATCGTGCTCAGAAATCCCATATCTTTCATCAAAAATATTCAAACTTCGATTCCTTTACAATAATTTTATTAAAATTAATATTCTCATTTAAAAATTTTTTTCCCCTTCAGCCTTAAAAATGCTGTTTTCATCACGATACTTCTTTTTTTATCCAGCTTTTTTTAGCAATTTATAAAATTTGTTATCTGAACTCGCTATTACATCTCTCATTTTCTATTTTTTTCACTTTCTATTTTCTAAACTTAAAAAAATAATATTTTTTTTATTAATATACTCAAACATATTCAAAAATTGAACTATTAAAAAAATCATATAAATTTTTAGGATTTGGGTAAAAATAGTCATAACTTTTTAAGTTTTGTTTTAAGCCACTTTTTATTACAACAAGGGGTCAAAGCCCTTGCTAAAAATAACTATTTAGTTTACTTATATCCTAGTTTGATTTTTAAATAATTCAAATATAATCAAAAATTATTTTTTTAAATTCTTTATAAATTTTATTTTTTTATCTCTTATTGTAACTCCATCACTTGTCTCAATTATCTTAAAAACTTTCTGGGTTTGCACCTTTAATTTCCCGATCTTCAATATACACTTTATTCTTATCTTTTGCATAACCAAACATTAACTGTACAAATGATGAAGTATCAGCCCCTTCTACTTTGGCAAAAACTTTATTTGGATTTAATTCATCTAATCTAAATGCGTCAAAATAATAAACTCCATTTTTATCTTGAAAATAACCCGCAGACTCAGATTCATACGAATTATCAGAATTAGAATATTTAAAAAGAATTTGTATCAAAATTTAAAGGAACTATTTCATATACTTCTTTACCAGCTTTATTTTTTTAACACATAAACTTTATCTTTAGTTTTTAAGAAATAAATAATATCTTCATTATTTTTTTAAAGTCACGACTCACAAATTCAAATCCATCTGGATTTATACCTTTCATTTTATTTCCATAATAATAAACATTGTTTTTATCTCTTGAAAAATTCATCATTCAAAAATCTCAAAACTATTTCTATCTGCACCTGCTATTTTTTTCAAGTCCATTTTATACAATTCATTTTCATAATACACGTTATTTTTTTATCACGAAAATAATTTCCCGAATAACTAAACGTTTCAAAAGTTTTAGAATCTACTTTAGGATTTTTTACAACAGCTGTTTTTACACTTTTTAGCTCACCAGTTTCTTCATCAAATACTGCAATAAGTTTATATATATTTTTATTATCATTTAAAAAATTGACTGGTAAATTTGGTCTGTTAACAAGTCTTGTAACTTTAAATCCAGCTGAACTTATATCATTTAATTTTCTTCCTGCGTAATAAACATTTTTCTTGTCATACGAAAAGCCATTTTCTTCTCCAATAGCAAAACTGTTTTTATCCACATCCTGCAACTGCACAACATTGTATCCTGCGTAATAAACATTATTTCTGTCTTTAGAATAATCACTATTTTCCATTACTTCAAAAGTATCTTTATCAGCATTTTTTATTATTTTAAGATAACCAGCTTCCTTATACGGTGTCATCACATATACATTTTTATCATCTTTTCCATAAACAACCATACTTGGACTGCTTAAATAATTTTCTATTATTTCAAATTTATCAGGATTTTTATATTCACTTTTTCTCCCAAAATAGTAGACTTCATTTCCATTTTTTTAATCAAATTACTATCCAAAAACTTTAAAAATCTTTTTCATTTATTTTTCCCAAGATTTTTAACATCTCCAAAAGTAATAGTACAAATTATTTTTTTATCTCTGGCATAATTTGTTTCAGGAATTCTTCTAAAAGTTTGAGGATCTGCATCTTTTATAATGTCTACTGCAGCATACACATTTTTATCATCCTTTGAATACATTCCATCCTCAATTATTTTTAAATGTTTTTTTGGATTCGCACCTTTTAATTTTTTTCTCCTGAATAATAGACCGCATTTTTTTGTCTTTTTGCATAACTATGGTCTCCTTCAGAACTACAAATGAATTTACATCTGCATTTGAAATTTTTGTCTGAATCATAATACACATTTTTATCATCTTTTGAATAATATTCATTCAAAACTTTTATTGTTTTTGGATTTGCTCCATTTATTTTGTGAATCCATTCATTAATTGGTCTGTAAACATTATTTTTTTATCTTTTTGAATAATAATTTGGCAGCACTTCAAAAGTTTTACTGTCCACATCTTCAAACGATTTATTTCCTGAAAAAAATAAACATTTTTTTCTATCCTTTTGCATATTTATCATTCAGTATTTTAAACGTTCCTAAATCCACATTTTCAACTTTAAATTCTGAATCATCTTCTTCACTGTATTTGTAATAAACTGCATTATCCTTTTTCACATATTCTGCCATCCCTAAATTAGCTAAAATAAATACTCCAGCAATAATTTTAAAAAAATTTACTTTTTCATAAAAAAATCCCTCCAAATCCTTTTTTTAAATAATTTATTCAACAGACCTATTTGATAACTTAATTTTTTTATTTCACGAGAGGGCAAAAAACCCTTGCTTCAGAACATTTGTTTTATTAAATTCTAAGTTTTCAAACAAATCTAAATAAACGCTTAAAAAAACATTTAAAACCCTTCAAAATTGAATTAGATAATTAAAAAGAATTTTAGCAGGATAATTATGATTTTCTAAATTCTTTTTTTAAAAGCAGTTTTACTAAAAATATAAATAAAAATAATTTTTACTTGTCACTCACAATCATTTTTTTATAAACTCTATTTTTTTATCCTTAACTACAACTCCCTCATCTTCCAGTACGACAGTAAAACTTGACACATCCACCCTTTAAATTCCTTATATTTACAATAAGCTCTATTCTTATCTTTGGAATATCCATATCCAAATGCTTTAAATGTTGGAATATCAGCCCCTTCTAGTTTAATAAAGGCATTCTGCACATCCTTTGCTTCCGAATTTAATAATTTTTCCATAATCAAGATAATAAATCCCATTTTTATCTTTAAAATAATTACTCGTATCTTTTTATTCGCTATATCAAATGAAGCACTGTCAAAAATTTAAAAGGTACTATCTCATAATCTCCTGTCCCAGTTTCATCTTTCCAAAAATATACACCATTTTTATTTTTTACAATATCTGAACCGACAAATTTAAATCCTTCTGAACTAATATTCTCAATTTGTTTTCCAAGATAATAGACTCTTTTATTATCCTTTGCAAAAAAATTATCCATTTCGACAAAGCTGCTCCTATCACTACCTTCGACCTTTTTCAGTTCCTTCTTATTCATATCATAATAAAAAACGTTGTTCTTGTCCCTGTAGTAACTCCCCGTGTATTCCTTAACAAGTTCAAAGCTCGGAGCATCCACTTTCACATTTGTTACATTAGACAATTTTATATTTTTTTCAAATTATATCTTTCATCATCAAATCCATAAGTAAATTTATACAAATTCCTGCTGTCTGTCAAAAAAGCAATTTTTTCAGAATCTCCAGAATTAACAGTTAAATCAATAATTTTAAATCCTTGTGGACTTATTCTGTCTAACTTTTTTCCATAAAAATAAACACTGTTCTTATCATGCGAAAAAGCCATTTTTCTCCAATAGTAAAACTGTCTTTATCTACATTTTTTTCATTTGTACAACATCAGAATGTGTAAAATAAATATTGTTTTTTTATCTTTTTGTATACATACTGTTTTTCATTACTTCAAAAGAACTTTACATCTGCATTTTTTTATTATTTTTGCTTGAATAAGTTTCATCAAATTTTGAAATTGCATATACATTTTTATCATCTTTTCCATAAATAAAATTTGGAAAGTTATAATATTTACTCAAAAATTATTTCAAAAGTTTCTGGACTTTTTATATTCAATTTTTTTCCCTTCTGCAAAAAAATTCTATTTCCATTTTTTTACCATGTCAATTCCATCAGAATATAAAAATTTTAAGAGTTTTATTGTCAATTTTATCAATTTTTTTACTTCCCGATAATAAAGATTATTTTTTTATCCTTTGAATAATACGTTGTTTTAGGAAGTCTTTCAAAAGTTTTTGAATCTGCCTCTTTTATTTTGCGTCCTCCAATAAAGACACTATTTTTATCTTTTGAATACATCTGAACAAGATCACTAGGCTCTAAAATAACTTCAAAAGATTTTGCATCAGCTCCTTTTATTTTTTCACCAAGAAAGTAAACATTATTTTTATCTTTTCCATAAGCTACGTTTCCCTCTATGGCTTCAAAAGTAGCTACATCGACATTTTCCATCTTTTGTCCAAAATTCAAAAATACATTTTTATCATCCTTCAAATAAACCTGATTTAATATTTTTATCGTATCAGGATTCGCATCCTTTATTTTATCAGATCCACTGTACACATTATTCTTGTCTTTTGCGTAATAATCAGGCATTATTATCTGAAATGTACTTTTATCAACATCGTATATCGGTGTTCCAGCATAATAAATATTATACTTGTCCTTTGAATAACTTTCATCAATTGCTTCAAAACTGTCTAAATCCTGAACATATTCAACTTCAAAAACTTCCTCCAATATACAGTTTACCATTATTTCTAAAAATACAAAAGTTTATCCTTATTTTTTTGTAAAGTTTGAAATCCTTTGGATTTATCTCCATTTTTTTCATCATAATTATAAATATTTTTTTATCTTTCCCATTGACTTCCCCAATTACCTGAAAAGTCTTAACATCAGCATCTTCTAGCTTCTTGTCAATACAAAAAACATTTTTACTATCTTTCCCATAAATATCATTTAATTTCCACAAATGTCTTAAAATCTGCGTCTTCCACTTTTCTTTCATCAGTCTGCGATATTTTTATCCATATAGTAAACAGCATCATCTTTTTTTATATACTCAGCCATTCCCAAATTTGCCAAAAGAAAGACAAAGCACAACAATTTTAGAAAACTTATTTACCATAAATTTCCTCCAGAATAAAAAAATTTTTACTTCTTCTATTTTAATTTAACTGGCAATTTTTCCCCACCTAAAAATATGATAATGAATATGTAAAACTTCCTGTCCGCCATTTTCTCCAATATTAGTTATAACTCTATAACCATCTTTATCTATCCCTAAAAATTCTTGCCACTTTTTGCCACAGTCAACTGCAGTTTTCCAAGTAACAAAGCATCTTCCTCAGTTGCCGCATCCAAATTTTTTTAATTTCTTTTTTTGGAATTACAAGCACGTGAACTTTTGCCGCTGGATTTATATCATGAAAAAGCTAAGAATTCTTCATCTTCATATACAATATTTGCAGGTATTTCCTTATCTATTATCTTTTTAAAAAATTGTTGACATAAAAAAATCACTTCCCTTTTTATTTTTTTCTTATTATTTTTTTAATTTTAGCAAGGGATCTTAACCCCTTGCCATTTTTTTAAAAAAAGTTACTGCTATTTTTTTAACATTTACTAATTACTGTTCAATTTTCCCAACTCTTCTAGCATGTCTGCCACCTTCAAATTCGGTATTTATAAAAGTTTCAACACAGGCCAATCCCAAGTCTTCTCCCAAAACTCTAGCTCCCAAAGCGATTATATTCGCATCATTATGAAGTCTTGAAAGTCTTGCCGTATATTCATTGTGACAAAAGAGCAGCACGAATTCCATTTATTTTATTTGCAGCAATAGAAATTCCAATTCCAGTTCCACAAATTAAAATCCCAAAATTCGCCTCTTTATTTATAATTTTTTTACTAACTTCCTTCGCAATATCAGGATAATCAACTGAATCTAATGTATCAGTTCCCACATTTATAATTTCATGCCCTTTACTTCTAAGTGCCTGCATAATTTTATTTTTAAATTCTACACCCACATGGTCATTTTCCAATTACTATTTTCATTTGTAAAAGCCTCTCTTCTTTATTTTTTTATAATAATTTTTAAATTTTATTTTCTTAATCTTTTAAAAATATTTGTCCTACCAAATTTTAAATATATATTTAAATTTCCCTTTTTAAACAATGAATTTTGTAATTATACAAATATTTTTATTCAATTATTTAGTAATTTTCTCCAGCAATTCATTTGAAATTCTCTTTAATTTCCCATTTTCATCCACAAAAAAACATTCACAGTTTCAGCCTTTTGCCTTTAAAATTCCATCTAAACTATACATTTCATAAGAAAATCTAATTTTAATATTATTTATTTCCTCAATCTTTACAAAAAAATCTCAATTTCCTCATCATACTTTTGCCGAATTAACATATTCAATATTCAGTGTCTTTACTGGCAAAATAAATCCCATATCCTCCATATTTTTTTATATGGAAAAAAACATCCCTAAAATACTCAGTTCGTGCCATTTCCATCCATTTTCAGATAATTTGAATGGTACACAACTCCCATTTTATCAGTATCATAATAGTAAACTCTAAGTTTAAAAGCTCTTTTTCCTTAAGTTGCAAGTTTTTCATAAATTCACTCCTTGATTATTATAAAAATCTAGTGTTATTTTATTTGAATATTTTTTTCAAACTTACATTTCCTTAACTTCAATTTTTATACTTTTTTTATCTTTTTTTTCCCAATTGATGACATAAGAACTCTAAGTGCTGTAATGATTCTTCCATTTTTACCAATAACTTTTCCCATATCCTCCTTTGTCACATTAATTGTAATATCTACAAACTTCCCTTTTTTTCATTACTTTCAATCGTATAACTTTCAGTCGAATCAATAAATTCTCAATCCAAAAAAATCTACAGTTTCAAAAATACTTGCTCATTTATTTTTTTCCCTCCATTTTTTTATCCAAAATTTATATTTTCTTACGGTTATTATACCATATTTTCAATATTCTTATCAAATTTTGTTTTTAAATTTAATATTTATTAATTTAATATTTTTCAAAATAATAAAGCAAAAAAATATAATTTTATTACAGTTGATTGGAGTATTTTTTTATGTTATAATATTTTTTTGATTACTTAAATAAATCAAGGCTAATATGAACTTTAAAAGGAGTTACAGATAATGAATTTAGAAAATAATCTCGATGACAAAAATACAATAAATAATGAAGCAAATGCTGATAAAATCGCCTCTACTTCCCTTGGAAGCGCAGTTTGTGAAACAGTTTTACCATTGGTTCACTTCAGCCATTAGAAACCATTGAAAAAAAGCATACAAAAATATCGTTCAGCACTTTTGGACACCATTTGTGCGAGCCTTAAAGGAATTTGAGATGGTAAAGGATGGAGATAGAATTGCAGTGGCTATTTCTGGCGGAAAAGACAGCCTCTTGCTTTCAAAGCTGTTTCAAGAATTGAAAAGAGCCAGCAGAACTAACTTTGAAGTGGTTTTTATTTCAATGAATCCAGGATTTAATCCTGCTAATTTAAATAATTTGAAAAAAATCTAAAAACATCTAAATATCCCGTGTGAAATTTATGATGACAATATCTTTTGAAATTGCCGAAAAAAATCGCAAAAGACTATCCTTGCTATATGTGTGCCAAAATGCGTCGTGGCAGCCTTTATACAAAAGCAACTTCACTTGGCTGCAATAAACTTGCACTTGGACACCATTTTGATGACGTTATTGAAACAACTCTTATGAGTATGTTTTATATGGGAAAATTTGAAACTATGCTGCCAAAATTAAAGTCCGATAATTTTAACATAGAATTGATACGTCCCCTATTTTATGTTGAAGAAAAAGCAATTATAAAATGGGTACGAAACAACGGAATCCTTCCGATGAACTGCGGCTGTACAGTCGCTGCCGAAAGGACTTCAAGCAAGCGCCGTGAAACAAAGGAATTAATTGCACAGCTTGTAAAAAACAATCCAGACATAAAAAAACGTATCATTCAGTCAACTCAAAATGTAAATTTAGAAAAAATACTAGGCTGGAAGAATTCAAATGGAAGATACTCGTATTTAGATAATTTTTTTAAAAAAAGAAAGGTAAAAAGTAAATTATGGAAAAATAAAGAAAAAAATATAACAAGCTGGGAATACATCATTCAAACAAAAAAAGAATACATTGATTTTATCAACAAAGTCATTGAAGCTTACGACGGTTTAGGAAATGTTAGAACACTTGATAACCAGAGCGGTCTGATAAAAAATTCTTACAAATTCATATCTTTTTAGATGATATGGATAAAGCGATTGAAACGTTAAAACAAAAAAATATCGAAATGGAAGTACTAGAAAAAAAGAGAATGGCTTGGAGTGTTATAATTCCAAGCCTTTTTATAAAAAAATAATTACTATACACATATACACATAAACACCTTGACGCATTAAATTGAACATGATATTATTATTATATATTTAGAAAGAAAGCAGGAATTAATATGAATGAAGTTACTAATACTGTAAAAATAAAAAAATAAAAATACGAAAAAAATATTACTTTGAATGCTGAACAGTTTTATTTTATTGAAAAGTTTGCTAAAAAAAGTTGGAATTCCCTTTTCACAGCTTGTCGAAAAAAAGCAACTTATGATTACGTACAAAAATCAAGAAAAAAATTAGATTTAGCAGAATTTTTACGTGCCAACTGTAAACCTGTTCCCAAAAAAATGAAGAAAAATGAAATAATTGAAGCATTAAAAGAATACGATGAAAACGATCCAGGAAGGGAGCTGACTCTTGAAGAATTATTATAGAGTTTTATATTCTAAAAAAAGCTGAAAAAAATTTATGAAAAAAATAAAGAATACGGTATAAGATTTTTCAAGAATTTTACAGAATTATCACAAGATTTTTATAATAATTTTAATAATTTTGATATTGATTACTATGAAAGTTTTCAAAATGCCTATCGAATGCGTATAGGAAAAATATCGAGCTATTTTTTTAAAAATAGAAAATGATGAAATAAAAAAATCATTAATGTGATTGATATTAATAGTCGTGGAGATATTTACAAAAAAATAAATAATTTAAAAAGCAAAAAGCCCTCAATAGAGAGCTTTTTTTCTTATATTTTAATTAAATTAACCTTCAAAAATCCCAATAAAATCAATAAATCCTTGCACAGAAAAATTCTTCTGCTCTAGCCAATTCTGTTTTGCCAACTTTTTCAAGCATTCTTTTACAAAATCTTTTGAAAATCCTAAATTCGATAAATTATTAGAAATACTTTTTCTCTTATTTGAAAAACGCTTCTCTCAAATATTTAAAATATTTTTTTCTTCTGAAATTTGACTTTCATATTTTTTTATTTTTTTCAAAATTTTTATTCCTAAAAATGCCGAATCAACTTTTGGAACAGGATCAAATTTTTCTTTTGGAACAGTAAATAAGTATTCTGTTTCAGCGTAAAATTGAACAGCATGAGTAAGCAGGCTCATATTTTTGCTATGAGACTGTGAAGCAATCCGTTCTGCCACTTCCTTTTGTACCATCAAATAAATTTCATCAATATTTTCACGATATTCAAGCAATTTGTTAATGATTGGCGAAGTTATGTAATATGGAATATTCGCTACAACTTTCACGTCTTTTTTTATTTTTCAAAAAAATCTTTCAAATCTGCTTCCATAAAAATCCTGATGAATCAACTTAAAAATTTTTCCTTTTTTTCAAATTTTTTTACTCAAAAAAACGGAATTAAATCATCATCTATTTCAAAAAGCAGTCAAAAATTTAGAATTTTCAATTAATTTTTTTCTGTTAAAAATCCTAATCCTGGCTCAATTTCCAGAACTTCCGTTTCTTTGTCAATATTTGCCACATTTAAAAATTTCATCCGACAAATTGCTGTCATTTAAAAAAATTCTGCCCATACTTTTTTTAGCCTTATGACTTTCATTTTCAAAAATTTTTTTATCTCTTTTCTTATATTTTTTTATTTTTTTCCCCTTCAATTTTACTCCTTACTCAAATACTGATGGTTCAGCAACTCCTATATATTCCAAATTTCTATAATTTTCATTAAAATCAAGCCCATATCCAACAACAAATTCATTTGGAATTTCAAATCCAACATATTGCACATCAACTTCAACTTCTCTTCTTTCAGGCTTATCTAAAAGTGTGCAAAGCGATATTTTCTTAGGGTTTCTGCTTCCCAAAATTTGCAATACTTTTTTTAACGTAAATCCTGAATCAATAATATCTTCAACTACCAGAACATTTTTCCCGCTAATCGTACTTCTCAAATCCTTTAAAATCTTAACTTCTCTAGAACTTTGAGTCCCTTCCCCATAACTGGAAGCCTCAATAAAGTCAATTTCAAGCGGCAATTTTATTTCCCTAATCAAATCAGCCATAAACACAATAGATCCCTTCAATAGCCCTATCACTATTAACGGCTCATTTTCATTTTTAAAATCTTCAGTAATCTTTACTCCCAGTTCCTTTACCTTTTTCTGAAGTTCTTCCTTCGTAATCAACTGTCTTTTTATTCCAAATTCAAAATCTCTGTTCATATTTTTCCTCCCTGTTATTTTTTTATTTCATTCATTTGTAAAAAAATCTAAAAAAATCTAACAAACACAGTTTTATGCTTGATTTTCTTATCTCTCTTCGCTCCTTGACAAAGAATCTTAGTTCTTTGTGATTAATAAATATTATTGCTGTTTAATATTACCACTCTCATTTTTACAATTGCCTAATTTACATTTTATAATTACTTATAAAATTCCATAACCTTTAGTCAATACAGTGGACTACTCCCACTTTTTAGAAGCGTAAGACTTCTTGCTATCTTTATGATTAAATAAATATTATTACTACTCAAATTTAATAATACCCTAAAAATTTAAAAATTTTTTTAATTCGTACTATTGACTTTTTTTAATTTTTTTGTGCTATAATATTAATGTCAAGAGAAAGTTAAACGATGTTTAACAATCTCATGGCTGTATAGGGAAATTTTTGTTTTTTTGAATAAAAAGACCATTTTATGAGATAGCCCAAAAAAACATTATTTATTTAATTTCCCTATAAAAAGGGGCTATCTCATAACTCAGAGTTAATCTATTTTTGCAAGATTTATAAGTATAGTCCTTTTTAATTAAATCTAATTCATTTAGATTTTTTTATTCCAAATTTTTTTATTAGATGTTGCTCGATCTCTTATTTAAATAAAAAAACAAATTTTTTTTTAATTATAATTCTAAATCTATACTTTATAACTTAAAAAGTAATACTCAAACAGCTGCTTTTAATTTAAAAATCACCATTTGAGTATTGATTTATTTCTATTTGAATCACTATTTAACTTTTTCTACTAATTTTGCAAATTCAGCAGGGTTGTTTAATGCTAAGTCTGCTAAAACTTTTCTATCAAGTTCAATTCCAGCTTTTTTAAGTCCGTTCATTAATCTTGAATAAGAAATTCCGTTTAATCTTGCAGCAGCGTTAATTCTGATAATCCACAATTCACGCATTTTTCTTTTTTTCAATTTTCTATGTTCAGTTGCATAAGCCATAGCTTTTTTAACTGCTTCATTAGCTTTTTTATAATTTGTTTTTATGGCTCCTCTATAACCTTTTGCTTCTTTTAAAACTTTTTTATGTCTTTTTCTTCTAACTATTCCTGTTTTTTTACTCTTGGCATATTTTTTTCCTCCTTAATATTTTTAGCCGTTTTCTGTTCTTTATTTATTTTTTTAGAACTAACTTCTGTCAATCTTTAATTTTAATTTTTTTCAAATAAAAAAGCCGTTAATTACTGTTTTAAACTGCTTTTTTTAATTTTTATCTTTAAATAAAAAAAGTTGCAAATTTTTGCTAAATCACTTTTTTTCAAAAAAATATTTTTTTAAAAACAATTATTGGAATTATCTTCCTTCTTGTCCAGCCAATACTTTTTTTGATTTTTTTCTTTCAGCACCTTTTTGGAGCGATTGCGTCTTGTCCTAGACGTTTCTTTCTTTTATGAGTCTTTTTAGTTAAGATATGGCTCTTTCCAGAGTGTCTTAAAGAAATTTTTTTCCACTTCCTGTAACTTTAACTCTTTTTTTTGTTCCTTTATGTGTTTTCATTTTTGGCATTTTCTTTCCTCCTAAATCACTTTTCACTTTTTTAAATTTTGCCTTTATTTTTTAGGCGATAATAAAATAAATTTTTGAATTTGCTCTTTTCCGTATTTTTTCTCAACTGTCGCAATTTCTTCAAAATGACTTGCAAACTCATCCAATACTTTAATAGCAGATTCTGCATGTAATCTTTCTCTACCTGTAAGTCTTAGGCTTACTTTTACCTTATGCTCTTTGGCTATAAATTTTTCAATTTGAGAAATCTTTGTATCCTTGTCATGTTCATCAATATGAGGTTTAATTCTAATCTCTTTAACGACAATATTTTTTTGTTTTTTCTTATTTTCCTTGTCTTTCTTCGTTTTCTCATACTTGAATTTTCCATAGTCCATAATCTTACATACAGGCGGTGTTGCATTTGGTGAAATTTCAACTAAATCCAGTTCTTTTTTTCTGCCGCAAGTGCCAATGCATCTCGTGTAGACATTACTCCAAACTGCTCCCCATCATCACCAACAACTCTAATTTCTCTCACTCTAATTCGCTCATTCATTCGTGGCTCATCAGATCGGTTATTCCTCTTATAAAAAAACACCTCCTAATTTTTTTACAATAAAAAAACAAGATATAAGAAACCTTGCTCAATAGTTATTATAAAAAAATTTTTACAATGAATAAAAAAAATAATTACATTATTGTAAAAAAATAAATAACTAATTACCTAACTCATCTTCAACAAATAGAATTAAAAATATTCTATTTTACTTAAAAAATTAATTCAAAATATAAATATAACTGATGGAAAGGTGAGAAACAATGTTTCTACTTCTAATTTAATTACTAAAAGTAGTTTATCATATTTTAGTATATTTTGCAAGGAAATTTTGAAATTTTTTTACTCCATATTAATTTTATTATGCCATTTTTCTGGGTAAATCTATTAATATTTCTGGTCTTTTTATTAATCCATTCCTTATAAAAATCTTCTATATTAATACCATTTTGTTCCAAATAATTTTTCAAATTTCTCTTTGGTTTCTTCATTAAAATGTTTATAGTACAGCCAAAATGTATTTTTCGATACTACTTTTAATAAATTTTATAATCAATTCATAATCAAACTCTACTTGTGCTTTTTTTCTAAAAGCATTATAATAGTCATTTCTATTTTTCATTTTTTTATTATTGTTATCGGATAACCATTTTTCATCAGCTCCAAATTCATCAAAAGCCTTCCTGTCCGACCATTCCCATCATTAAACGGATGTATTTTTTTCAAATTCTGCATGAAATTTAGCCACTTTTTCAATTATATTCTCTTTACTTTTTTTAAAAAAATTATCTATAAGTTCTTGCAGTTTTTTTCTTCCACCTGATAAAAATGGAGTTGTCTGAAATTTAGCTCCCAATATTATATTATTTTTCCTGCTTAAATTTTTCCCCTATTTTTTTAAAGTCATCATTCAGCACTAAAAGCATGAAATTCACGTATAAGCCTAACCGACAATGACTCTTTTGTCTTTAAAACATCATTTAAAAAAATCCAGTGCATATTCCTGCCCTTTTTACTTCATTATGTTCTTTTAACGATTTTCCCTTTATTGTTACCCCATATTGAAGAATTATATCCGTTTCACGCAAAGTTAAAGTATTACCTTCTATAGCATTTTGAATTATATATAAATTCTGTCTTCAAATAATTTTTGAAGTTTTTCAAAAATACTTTCATTTAATGGGACGTTCCTTATCTAAAAATTCTTTAAAAATTTCAATCATTTTATTACCCCTTTCCTGCAAAAATATTCTACAATATTAAGTATATCAAAGATTTTTTTAGAATACAATTAAAAAGATTTTTTTATGGACAGAGCAAAAAAATTTGACTCCAAAAACCTCCTCGATTCCCCTACCTATAAATTATACCCAATCTTAAAAGTGCTATTCAAGAAAAATATTCAAATCTTATTTTCTAAAAAAATTCTTATATTTTAATTCAAATGAAAAAAATATACACATATAACTTTAAAAAAATAAATTTTTTTGAGTATAATAATATAAAAAAATAAATTTTTAGAAAAGGAATAAATTATGAAATATATTTATAATATTGATGAGTTAAAAAAATCATGATGAAAATAGTGCATTTGAAGAAAAAAATTGGGTAAAAAGGCTCAAAATTTGTTTGAACTTGCGATTCATGGGTTTTAATGTGCCTGATTTTTTTCAGTGATTACTAACAGATACTTTTAAGGAAGTTATACTAGATGAAATAAATGGGAATACTGTAAAAAAGTGAAATAACAGATTGGGAATAGTGTTTTTGAGGGAGATAGTGAAAGAAAAAAATTGGAAAATATAATTGAAGTTATAAAAAAATCATAAAGATTAGGGAAGAATTTAAAAGGGAGATTGAAAAAAATTGCATAAAGATGAGAGTTATTATGCTGTCAGATCATCTTCGATTGAGGAAGATAGCAGTAATTTTTTTCGTTTGCTGGGCAGTTTGAAACATATCTTTATGTGAGAAAAAGAAAAATATGCTGGAAAAAAAGTAAAGGAAGTTTGGATTTCTTCGTTTTCTTCTCATGTGATGAGATATAGAAAAGAGGGAAAAATAAATAATGAAATAAATGTTCCAGCTGTGATAATTCAGGAAATGATTAATTCTGAAAAAGGCTGGAGTTGGATTTAGTGTAAATCCCTGTTAATAGGGGATCATGATGAAATTGTTATTTCTGGAACTTTTGGATTAGGGACAAGTATCGTGGATGGAGATGAGAAATGGGGATCTGTTCATTTATAATAAGAAAACTAAGGAAATAAAAAAAGAAATAGGGATTAAAAAGTAAAGCAAAGCCTTTGATTTTGAAAAATCATGAGATAAAAAGTTGAAGAAATAAATGTTGAAGATGAGGTTTTAAATGATGCTGAAATTATGGAACTGGGAGAAAAATATTATAAATATTGAAAAAAATATTATGGAAAGCCTCAGGATATGGAATGGGCATTTGAAAAGGGAAAACTATATATATTGCAGTCAAGACCTATAACTACATTGGAAAAAACAGGCAAAAAAACATATAACACAATAATATGGGATAACAGCAATATTGTAGAAAGTTATCCTGAGATTACGTTGCCACTTACATTCAGCTTTATAAGAAAGGCATATTCTGATGTTTATAAAAGATTTTCAGAAATAACGGGAGTTCCTGCTAAAGTTGTGGAAAGTTATCAGGATGTTTATGATAATATGCTTGGATTGCTGAAAGGGCGGGTTTATTACAACTTGATAAACTGGTATAAACTTTTGATGCTGTTTCCAAATTCTAAAGGCAATAGTAAATTTATGGAACAGATGATGGGGGTAAAAAAAGAATTGTCCGAAGAAAATCTGAATGAGAATTTGCTGGAAGCTGAAGGGAAAATGACAGGATGGGAAAAATTTAGAAATAAACTGGAAAAATCTAAGGCTGGATTTACCTTGTTTATGAATATGTTCCTTATTGAAAAAAAGGCTGAAAAAAATTTTATAAAATTATAGCTGAAAAATCTTAATGGGGAAAAAAAGTGATTTAAATAAAAAAATATAAAAGAACTGAAAAAAATATTACAAAGTTTCTTGAAAAATAAATTTTTTTAAAAAAACTGGGAAATACCAATTATAAATGACTTTCTTGTAATGGTCTGGTTTGGACTTTCAAAAGAAAAATGGCTGAAAAAAATATAAAGGAAGATTTTGAAAAAGGCACATAATACACTTATTGCTCAAGAAGGAAACAGTATGATCAGCGTTGAACCATCGAGATACATAAAAAAATGAGCCAGATGATAAAAGATGATAAATCTTTGCAAAATGAAGTAAAAAAATATTATAAATGAAAAATAAGAAATCGCCTGCTGACATAGTTAAATTAACTCAAAATGCAGAATTTAATTCTACTTTGAATGAATATATGGAAAAATTTGGGGACAGGACAGTTCATGAATTGAAGCTGGAGGCGTTTACGTTGAAGGGAAGAGCCGATGTTTCTGATTAAGATGATATATTCTCTTTGCGATGGCAGAAGATGTTCAGGAGCATAGTAAAAGAAATATATTGGAAGAGCAGAAAAAAATTTATAGCAGCTTAAAAATAAATCCTTTAAAAAAATATATATTGAAAAAGTCTGTATTTTATGCAAAAAAATTTATACGATTAAGGGAAAAATTTGAGATATGAGCGGACAAAAAGTTTTTGGAATGGTAAGAAAAAAATTATGAAAAAAATGGGAGAACATCTGAAAGAAAGTTGCCTTATTGATAATGAAAGAGATATTTTTTTATTTGACTGTTGATGAGATTTTTGGACTTGTAGATGGATCTATAATTGACATTGACTTAAAAAATCTTATAAATTTGAGAAAAGAAGAATATAGAAAGTATGAAACTTCAGCAATTCTTCCCGACAGATTTTTAACAAGAGGATTTTTGGGAGAAAATTTTGAATATGAGGATTTGACAGGGAATTCTCAGCTGGATGAAAATACTTTGAAGGGGACTGGATGCAGTAAAGGAATAGTAAAAGGAAAAGTAAAAATTGTTTTAAATCCTATGAGTACAGAAGTTGAAGAGGGAGATATTGTTGTTACAAAGTCAACTGATCCAAGCTGGGTTATGGTATTTCCTTTATTAAAGGGACTTATCGTGGAAAAAGGAAGCCTTTTATCCCATAGTGCAATTATTTCACGTGAAATGAATATTCCTGCCATAGTAGGAGTACAAGGGGCAACAAGTATTCTGAAAACAGGAGATATGGTTCAATTTGACGGAAGTACGGGAATTATTAAAAAATTGAATGGTTGATTTTTATTAAAAATTTAAAATTACAAACAAATTAGGAGGAACATAATTGAAAAGTGAAGTAAAAGAAAATAAAGTTGATTTTTCATTGATAAGATATTCCCAATGCTGGGAAGATACGGAAGTATTATTGGAAAGTCTTGATATAAAAGAAAAGGATGTATGCTTTGGGATTTTGTCGGCAGGAGATAATGTATTTTCAATGCTTGCTGAAAATCCTGAAAAAGTGGTGGCTCTCGATATAAGTTTTTCCCCAAATTGCTCTTGCTAAACTTAAAAGGGAAATTTTTAAAAATTTTGATTATGAAAAAATGCTGGAATTTATGGGAGTAAAAAATTCTGCTGAAAGAATTAGGATGTATGATAAAATACGTGAAAAACTTGATAAAGATGTGAGAGATTATTGGGATCTTAATAGAAAAGCGATTGAAACTGGGAGTGATTCATATTGGAAAATTTGAAAAAAATTCTTTAAAAATTTTTAGGAAAAAAATACTTCCTTTGATACATAATAAAAAAAGAGTGGAAGGGCTTTTTGAGAAAAAAAGTCGAAACAGGAAAGAGAGGAATATTATAATAAAGCATTGGAATAATTTTAGATGGAAACTGATGTTTAAACTGTTTCTTTCTAAATCTGTAGTTGGAAAAATTTGGAAGAGATAAGGAATTTTTTTAGGTATGCAGAAAAAGATATTTCTGAAAGAGATGAATGAAAAGAAGCAGGTATGCTCTTTGCGAGCTGGACAGCTATGAAAAATCCTTATATTCATTATATTATGATGGGAAATTACCGTTTAGACTGCTTGCCTTACTTTTTTTAAGAAGGGAAAAATTTTTGAAAATATTAAGAAAAAAATCTTCACAAATTGGAAATTGTTCAAAATTCTGTGGAAGAATATCTTGATGAAATAGATTTTAAAATAAATAAATTTAATTTAAGTGATATATTTGAATATATGTCTTTGGAAAAATTATAGAAATTTGATGAAAAAAATTTATGATAATGCTGATAATAATGCAATATTGGCATACTGGAACTTGATAGTGGAAAGAAATTCATCAAAAATTAGATTATAAAGAAAAATGAAATGAAGGAAAAATATAGAAAAACAGGGAAAAAAATAACATTTGGAAAAAAATTTTTCAAAGAATGGAAGAATTTGATAAAAAAACTTCATAAAAAGGACAAAAACGTTTTTTTATACTGATTTTGTAGTTGAAAAAGGTGATAAAAGTATGGAAATAACTAAGATGATACTTGTTTTTTTATTGGTTTTTATAATGTTTTTTTCTTTTTGCTGAATAAACTTGAAAAAAAGTGAAACGTTAAATTCAGAACTTATACGGAAAATTTTACATATAGGTTCGGGATTCGGGGGACTGGCTCTTCCGTTTATATTTGAGAAAAAAAGTTCAGTTATGATACTTGGAGTGATTTTTCTTGCAGCGCTTATTTCCATTAGGCTGATAAAAAATAGAATATCTGGATTTAGAAAAGTTCTGGAAACAAAAAAACAGGAAAACATTTGGAGATATATATTTTATTATAAGTATTTTAGGATTATGGATTGTGTCAAGCGAAGATAAAATAATGTATTCACTTCCGCTTATAATACTTATGTTTTCCGATGCCTTTGCGGCTCTTATCGGAGAATTTTATAGTAAATATAAGTTTGATACGGGATTTGGAACAAAGTCGGTAGAAGGATCTGTGACATTTTTTCTTACAACATATTTTTATTTGCATAAATTTCTTTTTTTATTTTTTTCAGTAACATTAAAAGTATAAATATCGTGCTTGTTTCACTGCTTTTAAGCATTCTTGCAATGATTCTTGAAATGATTTCGTGGAATGGGCTGGATAATATTTTTGTCCCGCTTTTCGTATATTTGTTCCTAAAATTAAACTTATATTTAACAGCGAGAGAACTTATGTATAAACTTTGGGTAATAGTTATGCTTCTTATAATTATAATATTAAATAGAAAAAAAACTACTCTTACAAAAGTTGCCCAAACTGCAAGTTTATTTTTCCTTTACATCGTTATGATTATAGGCGGAATAAAATGGGTCGTTCCACCATTAATAATGTATCTTGGATATTATCATTTTACGCCAAAAGTTAAAGGGCAGGTTAAGGACTCGCTAAAAGGGCTATTAGCAATAGCATTTACCACATCAATGTGGCTTGCATTAAGCATAGTAATGGATAAAAATAAAATGTTTCTTATTTATATTTTTTCATTTTCACTATTTTTTGGAATTATAAATTTAATAAGGGATAATGCCGGAAATATCTACAGGAAAACATTTAGAATGAACTTTTTGATGGAAAGCATATGTAAAGCGGCCGTTTTCTTTCTAGTAAATTATTTTATTTTTGTCAAGAATTCTGGATTTTAAAAATGCTAACTGGAATAGCGGTTCTTTTGTTTGGCGGAATATTTATTTATGAAACAAGTATGAAGATTTTTTATATTTTTGAAAAGGAAAATGAACTTAGCGGAGAAAGCAAAGTATTTTTAACTTCAGGAATTGTTTTTGCTTGCTCAATGTTATTACTGGGAATAGGAATGTTATAAGATTAAAAACAGGAGAAATTATAAATATGAAAAATAAAAAAAGATATACAATAACAGAAAAATAAAAAAATAAATAACGATTATCTAAAAAAATACGTTACAGAAAATGATATTTCTCAAAATGAAATAGCAAAAAAATTCAAATAGAACGACCATCAGAAATTATAGTTTTTTTCAAGATGAAGCAGGAAAAAAATGGCAGGAAGCCTAAATTTGTGGCACAATCGGCCAGATTATAATGAGAAAAAAACATCTTATATTGGAAACGTAATGATTTTTTTGAAAAAAATATAGAAAAGAAGAATTTGAAAAGAAAATATTTGATGAACTTTTTTTGAAAGAATTGAAAAAAGATGGGATTGAATTAATAATTGGGCCTTTGAATGGAACTACTTGGAATACATATCGGTATGTGACAAAAACTGGAAATAGAAAGCCTTTCTTGATGGAACCTTGGAATGAAAGGCTATTATGTGGAATTATTTCAAAAAAACTGGATTTAATCCTCTTGCCAATTATATTTCTACAATAATGGAAAAATATGAATCCTGTTAAAAGGAAAAATCTATCTAAGAAAAATTGAAAAAAATAAAAAAATTTGATTATTATAAGGATATAAAAGGTAAAATCTGCTGAAAACGAAAATATACTAGAAATACTAAATAAAGTCTACGACTTGACAATTCAGGCATTTAAAAAAATAATTTTTTTATATTCTGAACTGGAAAGGGAAATTTTTATAAAAAATGTATATGAGATATGAAGATAAAATTGTAAAAAAATTCTTTAAAACGCTTTTATCTCAAGGATGAATTAATTGGCTATGTGTTTGGAATACCTGATTATGCAGAGCTTCAGTATAAAGGAAAAATAGAAACAATGATACTTAAGACGATTGCAGTTTCTCCCAAATATAACGGAAAAAGGAATGGGATATATCTTAATTGATGAACTTGTGAAGGAAAACGGAAAAATCAGGTTATAAAAATGTGATTTATGCTTTGATGTATGAAAAAGAATATATCTAAAAATATAGGATTGCTATTGGGAGATGAATTGAGAAGATATACTTTGTTTATAAAGGAACTTTAAATAAAAAGGCGGTATAAAAAAATGACAATAGTTGACAAAATAAAAAGAATTAAGAAGTCTGTATCCAGATAAGACAGCTTTATTTGACTTGAATACAGGCAAAAAAAGTTACTTTTACCCAAATAGATGAAAAAAATCAAATTATATATGTGATTATTTAAGGAAAAAAATTTTAAAAAGGAGATAAAATTGTAGTTTTTATTCCAATTGGAGTGGAATTTTACTTGATTTTGACAGCAATATTTAAAATGGGAATACAGGCTGTATTTATTGACCCTTATGCTGGGATTGAGCATATTAATAAATGCTGTGAGATGATTTCACCTGATGGGATAATTGGAAAGCAGAAAAAAACACTTTTTAAAGGGATTTTTTTCTAAAGGGAATCAGAAAAAAATTGGGAAAAAAATTAATTATATTAAAGTGATGAAATATTCTGAAAAAAATTTTTCAATAAATGAAAATTGTCAAGTAAAAGAAAAATAAAAAAATTGAAAAATTATGAAAAAAATTGAAGAAGATACACCAGCTCTTATCAGTTTTACAAGTGGAAGTACTGGATTTCCTAAAATTATTATGAGAACTCATAAATTTTTGCTAGGGCAGCATAATGTGCTTGAGAAAAATATAAAATTTGAAAAGGAAACATCGGTTTATTCTTCATTCCCAATATTTCTTTTTTCCCACATTGCCACAGGAACAACTACTTTTATTCCTGATTTAAACTGGCAAAAACCTGCAGAATCAAATTTTAAAAATATTGTTCAGCAAATAATGGAAAATAATATTCAAAATGTCATCCTCCCTCCTGCAATATTTGAAAATATCGTAAAATTTTGCAAAGATGAAAAAATAACGCTTGAAAATGTTCAAAAGGTATATACAGGCGGTGCTCCTGTTTTTTACAGCCTTATGGAAAAAATTAAAGAAGTCTTTACAAATGCAAAAATTACAGCCTTATATGGAGCTTCGGAAGCTGAACCAATATCATCATTAAATTTTGAAGATATAACAAAAGAAGATATTGAAAATATGAAAAATGGAGAAGGGCTGCTGGCTGGGAAAAATAGTTAATGAAATAGAGCTTAAAATAGAAAAACTAGAAAAATCAGACAATGTTAAAGATTCTTCAGAATTAAAAGGTGAAATACTTGTAAGAGGAGAAAATGTAGTCAATGGTTACCTAAATGTTGAAAAAAATCCTGATGAAAACTGGCATAGGACAGGAGATATGGGATATATTAACAGAAAAGGGCAACTTATACTGCTTGGAAGGGTTAAAGGAAGAATACAGATTGAAGAAAACATTTATTATCCCTTTACTGTAGAAACTGCCTTTTCATTTTGCAAAAACTTGAAAAAATCAGTCCTTACTTCAAAAGATGATAAATTATACCTTTTTGCTGAAAGAAACCCCTGAATTTAAAGGAGATTTGTCTGAGGATAGTGAAATTAAAGACTAAAAAAAAAAATTTGGAATATTTAAAATAATCGAAACTGAAATTCCAATGGATAAGAGGCATAATAGTAAGACAGATTATAAAAGACTGGAAGAGATAGTTGAAAAACTTTAAAAATTTAAATTCAGAAAGGAAATTTTATGAAAACAGAAGCAAAAGAATTAATTCAAGAGGGATTAAAATTATTTTCATTATATGACAGAAGAGCTTTGAAAAAGATTCTATCTTTCAGCAGAAAAAGAGTGAGGCAGACTTGTCATATCTCGATGAAAAAGTATCAGACTCATATGCGTTCTAAAAGCAAGAGGACTGTTTTTTTGATTTTTTTAGGAGGAATTATAGAAGGCATTGCAAGTTCAGGAAGTCCGTTTAGTCATTCTCTGGATAGAGCGATGACTATTGAAAAGCGTGAACAGTATAATGAAAAAAAATTAATATTAAGGTATAAAATTAAAGATTTTATTGAAAGTACACCAGTAGACAGTAATACAGGATATTTACTTTCCATGATTGACTTTCTATTGTCAGTAAAATCTATTTATATATAATATTGTAAGAGGAGAAATAAATGAACCAAAAGTAATATAAATTCAAAAAAATCAATAATCCAAAATATAAAAAAACTTCAAAAATATATCTGAATGAACGGTTTCCATTAGGAAAAAAACTCAATTTTTTTGTACTAATTTTTTTACTTTATCAGGATATATCTATACAGGATTACTATATAATTCAAAAAAATCATTAATCAGATTTTTTTCAAAAGAAATTAAAGTGCCAATGCCTTGGCATAAAAATAGTTGCTTTATTTATCATAATTTTTTTATGTTTTTTTCCTGCAATTAAGAATTACAGATGAATTTAAGGATTATGAAGAAGACTTAAAAATATAGGGCTTACCGCCCTGTCCAAAGGGGGGTAGTAACTTTAAAAGCATTGGGAAAAAAATAGGAATTGCTACCGTTATTATACAAATAATTCTTGCATATGTTATAGATTTTAAAATTATATATTTTATGATAATAGTATGGTTTTATATGTTTTTAATGGCAAAGGAATTTTTTATAAAAGAGTGGCTTACAAAAAGAATTTTAATTTATGCTCTATCTCACGTTGTAATAATGATTTTTATTACTCTTGTTATTGTAAATGCTGCACAATATATCGTATTAGGCGAAGCAGAAAATATTTTTAAATTTGGAGCATTGCAATGGTATAGACATAATATTGATATTGCCCTAATTCCTCTTTTTACGTTAAATTATCTAAACGGAATTGTCCTAGAAATTGGAAGAAAAACGAGAAGAGCTGATGAAGAGGAACATGGAGTGCAGACTTATAGTAAACTTTGGGGAAAGAAAAAGGCTGTAGTAATTTTAAGTTTACTTTTTGCTGTTGAATATTTTCTTGTCATTCTTGGACTTTCTTATACTTATGAAAAATATTTTTTATTCAGCGGATTGGTATTGCTTATAATCCTGATAATTTCAATATATTTTATGATAAAATTTTTGAAAAAGGATTTATCGGGGAAAATTGTAGAAAGCGTATCAGGGACTTTGGATTGTTTTTTCTAGTATGGGGACTGGGGCTTCTTCCGTATTTTTGTATTTAGCTTGATAAAATAAATTAAAGAAACAAGAGTTTAGAAAATAATTATTCTCTTGTTTTTTTGCACTTAGATTTTTAAAAAAATAAAAATACTATTTTTTTCATTTAAATATCTGATTTATTATGAATTTCTTTTGCTTTTTTTACTTTTTAAAGAAATTTTTTTAGATAAATTTAAAAATAGACTTCCATTTGAGAAAAATCGAGATATAATTATAACATAGACTGACCTAAAGGAAGTGGTAAATGATGATCGAGCTGGAAAAATTGTCTACTGAAGAAAATAATCCAAACAGCAAGGATATTGAATTGCAGGATAGCCTTGAAATTGTAAGAAGAATAAATGAGGAAGACAAGAAAGTGGCATTTTGCGTAGAAAAGGAACTGGGCAGTATTTCACGGCTGATAGATGCTATTTTGTCAAAATATAAAAAAGAAACTAGAATTATATATATTGGAGCTGGAACATCAGGCAGGCTTGGAATACTTGATGCTTCAGAATGTCCTCCGACTTATGGAGTTTCCTTTGAGAAAGTTCAAGGAATAATTGCTGGTGGAAATGAGGCGATATTTAAGGCTAAGGAAAATGCTGAAGATAATCCAGAACTGGGAAAACAGGATTTGTTAAACATTAATCTTACAGAAAATGATGTGGTTATAGGACTTGCCGCTTCTGGCAGAACTCCTTATGTTTTAGGAGCAATTGAATATGCAAACAGCATTGGTGCAATTACAGGAAGCATTACTTGTTCTAAAAGCTCTGATTTGTCGAAAGTTAGCCAATATCCAATAGAAGTTCCTGTTGGAGCAGAAATTGTTACAGGTTCTACTAGAATGAAGGCGGGAACGGCACAAAAAATGATACTTAATATGATTTCCACAACGATTATGATAAAGCTGGGAAAAGTATTTTCTGGATATATGGTGGATGTTAAAACTTCCAATCAGAAATTAATTGAGCGGGCGAAAAGAATAATAATGAAAACTGCAAACTGTGATTATGAAAAGGCAAGCGATGCTTTGAAAAAAGCTGGAAATGATGTGAAAACTGCTATTGTTATGATACTTTTGGATATTGATAAAAATATGGCAATGGAAAAATTGAATCAATGTGATGAAAATGTAGCAAAAATAATACATGAAAACTTGAAATAAAAAAGATTAAGTTATCAAATAGATCTATTGGAAACTTATATAAAGTTACATAGAAAGGATGGAAAAATGAAAAAAAAGGATGGAATCAAAATTGTTACAATTGGGGGCGGATCCAGCTATACTCCTGAATTGATAGAAGGTTTTATTAAGAGAATAAAAGAACTTCCTGTTAAAGAAATTTGGCTGGTTGATATTGAGGAAGGGAAGGAAAAACTGGAAATTGTTGGAAATTTAGCTAAAAGAATGGTGGAAAAGGCTGGTATTGACTGCAAGGTTTATTTGACGCTGGATAGAAGGGAAGCTATAAAAGATGCGGACTTCGTAACTACTCAATTTCGTGTGGGGACTTCTTGATGCGAGAATCAAGGATGAAAGAATACCATTTGAGAATGGACTTCTGGGACAGGAAACAAATGGAGCTGGAGGAATGTTTAAGGCATTTAGGACGATTCCTGTGATACTTGATATTGTGAAGGACATAAAGGAACTTGCTCCAGAGGCTTGGCTTATAAACTTTACAAATCCTGCTGGAATCGTGACAGAAGCTGTCCTAAATTATGGAAACTTTGAAAAAGTTGTTGGACTTTGCAATATTCCAGTACATACTCAGATGGATTGTGCAAGCCTTTATGAAAAAGACATTAGCGAGTTTAAGTTTCAATTTGCAGGGTTAAATCACTTTTGTCTGGTATAGAGTTTGGGATAAGAAAGGAAATGAACTTACGGCAGATTTATGGGATAAAAGACAGGATAAGGAAAATCTTGGTGTAAAAAATATTGTAAGCATAAATTATGATTATGATCAGATAAAAAATCTAGGAATGTTGCCTTGCGATTACCATCGTTATTATTATTTGCAAGATGAAATGTTAAAGGAAGGATTGAAATCCTATAGGGAAAATGGAACTAGAGGAGAAATTGTAAAAAAAGTTGAAGCTGAATTGTTTGAACTTTATAAAGATGTTAATTTGAAGGAAAAGCCTAAACAGCTGGAAAAAAGAGGAGGAGCTTATTATTCTGATGCAGCTTGTGAACTTATCAGCGCAATTTATAACGATAAAGGCATAATAATGGCTGTAAATACTAGAAATAAAGGAGCTATTGCAGATTTACCGTATAATTCGGCAGTTGAAATTTCATCATACATTACAGCAAGCGGGCCTAAGCCAATAACCTTTGGTAAATTTCCAAATGCTGGACAAAGAGGGTATATTCAATTGATGAAGGCAATGGAGGAATTGACTGTGGAAGCGGCTGTTACTGGAAATTATTATACTGCATTACAGGCATTTACTACAAATCCGTTAATTCCTGGAACTACAATTGGAAGAAAGGTTTTGAATGAACTTCTGGATGCACACGAAAAATATTTACCACAGTTTAAGGATTATTATGAAAATAGAGAAAAATATCAAAAGGGAGGAAAATAAAAAATTATGGATAAGGAACAAATGGAATTAGTTGTATTTGAAATTGTAAACAGTGCTGGAATGGCAAAAGGACTGGCTTATGAGGCATTGGGTGAAGCGGAAAAGGGAAATTTTAAAAAGGCGGAAAATTTATTAAAAGAAGCGGATGAGGCGCTGCTGTCGGCTCATAATATTCAAACCGACATAATTCAGGCAGAAGTAAATGGAGAAGGAATTACACCTTCAGTTTTGTTTGTTCACTCGCAAGACCATTTAATGACAGCGATTGAAGCTAAAACATTAATTGAAGGAATGATAAAAATGTATAAAAGAATTAATAAACTTGAAAAAAAATAAAAATTAGGAGGATTTAAAATGAAAGTATTATTTGTATGTTCGCTAGGAATGTCAAGCGCAGTGGCGGTAAAAGCACTGGAAAAGGAGGCAAAATCAAAAGGTGTAGAAATTGAAGTGAAGGCTGTAAGTACACAGCAATTTGAAGATGAAGTGAAAAATGGATATGACGTGGCAATGGTTGCACCTCAAATAAGACACAGATTTGATACATTAAGTGCACAGGCAAAGGAAGCCCAAGTACCTTGCGCAATGATTACGCCACAAGGATATAGCCCACTTGGAGGCCCTAAATTATTAAAGCAGATTCAGGAATTGTTATCTAATTAATAAATTTTAAGATATTAAATTTTACTAAAAATCTCAATTTCTTGAAACTAATTATTATTTAAATCAAAAAAATATTGTAATAGGAAAGGAAGTAAATTATGGCAGTTTTAGAACAACTTTCAATAAAAATGGCAAAAATATCTGAACAAAGACATTTAAGGGCAATACGTGACGGTATAGTTTCCACATTGCCGCTAATTATTATTGGATCAATATTTTTAATTTTAGCGTTCCCGCCTTTTCCAAAAGAATGGGCAATTTCAATTTTAGCAAAAAAATATGCAGTACAAATGCTGCTTCCCTACAGAATGACAATGTTCATAATGGGACTTTATGCAGTTATGGGAATTGGTTACAGTCTTGCAAAATCGTATAAATTAGATGGTATTACAGGTGCAATCCTGTCAGTCTGTGCATTTTTACTTACTATTATGCCTAAAATGATAAATCCGATCGAGGTAATAAATCAGACTGTCGGGGGAAAAGCAATACAAGTTATTGTTGAGGAAGGAACAAAAGGTTCTCAGATTATTCAAGAGGATATTGGGTATGCCCTGCAAATGTCAAGATTAGGATCTGCAGGTTTATTTGTGGGAATAATTGCGGCAATATTTGCAGTTGAAGTGTATCGGCTGACAACTACAACTGGATTTAGGATAAATGCCTGAAGCTGTGCCAGAATCAGTTGCACGTTCATTTGAAGCATTGACTCCAGCGGCAATAATTATTTTTACATTGACAATTTTAACTTATTGGCTAAAAATCGATCTGCACGAAATAATCGGTTCAATCATAAAACCAATTTTAAAATTCAGTGATTCGTGGTTTTCTGTAATAATCATAGTATTTATGATTACATTTTTCTGGAGCTTTGGAATTCACGGTGATTCAATAGTTGGCTCAATTGTACGTCCACTCTGGCTTATGCTTCTTGAACAAAATGCAACAGCTTTGGCAAACGGACAGCATATTCCGCACATTGCAGCAGAACCTTTATACCAATGGTTTATCTGGATTGGCGGTTCAGGAACAACGATAGGATTTGCAATATTATTATTGCTAAAATCAAAATCAGCTTACGGAAAAACTTTAGGAAAAGCGGCAATTCTTCCTTCAATATTTAATATAAACGAACCAATTATTTTTGGAGCTCCAATCGTATTAAATCCTACGTTATTGCCACCTTTCATAATTGTCCCAATAGTCAATGCCTCAATCACTTATTTTGCAATGGCAACAGGCTTAGTAAACCGTGTAACTTCAACGCCGCCTTGGACTTTACCTGGACCAATAGGAGCATTTTTAGCAACAAATGGAGATTACAGAGCAGTAATTTTAAGTATACTTTTAATTATAATTTCTATTGTAATCTACTATCCATTCTTTACAGCCTATGAAAAAAAATTATTAGCGGAAGAACAGGCTGAAACACAAGAATAAACTTGTTCAAAAACTATATTTGCTTAAAATTTAATAAAACAAATATTATGAAGCAAGGGATATTGATCTCCTGTTAAATAAAAAAATTATTAAAAATAGAGATAAAAGAAGGGAAACAGCATAAAAATGAGAAAAATTAGGAATTTCAATTTATCCTGAAAAAGACAACTGAAGAAAAATTAATAAATTATATTGACAAGGCTTATAGTGCCGGTTTTAGCCGCATATTCAGCTGTCTGCTCTCTTCTGCCCAAAATAAAGGAATTGAAGATAAGGAAATAATTTTGAAAAAATTTAAAAAAATAAATCATTATGCTAAGGAAAAGGGATTTGAAATTATTCTAGATGTAAATCCGAAAGTTTTTAAAGATTTGGGAATTAGTTATGATGACTTGGCATTTTTTAAAGGAAATGGGAGCTGATGGAATTAGGCTTGATGTTGGATTTACTGGACTGCAGGAAAGTATTATGACATTTAACAGGGAAAATTTGAAAATTGAGATAAATATGAGTAACGATACTCATTATATTGACACAATTATGGATTACTGCCCTAATAAAAATAATTTAATCGGATGTCATAATTTTTATCCTCATATTTATACAGGATTAGGTTTAGAATTTTTTAGAAAATGTACAGAAAATTTTACAAAATACGGATTACGAACCGCAGCATTTATAACTTCTCAAGCTAAAAACAGTTTTGGGCCTTGGCCAGTGACTCAAGGCTTACCAACTTTAGAAATGCATCGTAATTTGCCGCTAATAGTTCAGTTTAAACATTTTGTCGCATTGGAAACAATTGATGATATTATTATTTCAAACTGCTATCCGACAGATGAAGAATTAAATGAATTTAAAAAAGTTCGTAAAGATATGGTAAGTTTTTCAATTGAATTGGAAAAAGATATTCCAGAAACAGAAAAGCAAATAATTTTTGATGAATTTCACTTTAATAGAGGCGATATTTCTGAAAATTTGATTCGTTCTACAAATAGCCGTGTAAAATATAAAGAACATAATTTTTAAAGTTTTTAATACTCCTGAAATAATAAAAAAAGGGAGATGTAATTATTGAAAGCAGTGAATACGGACATTATGCAGGCGAACTTTTAATTGCTAAAACAGATATGAAAAAAATACTGGAAAAATCAAATGTTGTTGGAAAAAAATAAGTGAAAATGAAATATTTTCTAATTGATTATATCAAGCCTTGGCAAAAAAATTTTTCTTTTTGTAAAAAAATAAAATTTATTCAAAAAGGAGATAGACATTATGAACGAGAAAAAAATAGCAAAAAGAAATTTATAATATTTTTAAAAAGGTAAGGAAAATATTGTTTCAAATGCAGTTTGTATGACAAGATTGAGAGTTAAAATTCGTGAAGATGTGGATTTGGAAAAACTAAAAAAAATTGACGGAGTTTTAAATGTGGTAAATTCTGACACTTTACAGATTATTTTAGGGCCAGGGAAAGTAAATGCAATAGGAAATGAATTTTCAAAACTTACAGGAATTCCATTGGGATTTTCAAATAGAAATGTCAAAGATATAGCAAGTGAGAATAAAAAGTCTAATAATCAAAAACATAATGGACCTGTCCAGAGATTTCTCCAAAAAGTTGCAAACATATTTGTCCCCCTACTGCCTGGAATAATTGCAGCAGGCCTAATAATAGGACTTACAAATGTTATAAATACTACAGCAAAAAATGCCTATGATGCAGCATGGTGGTTTGCAGCCATAAGAAGTGCCGGATTTGTAATGTTCAGCTATCTTGCAATTTATGTAGGAATGAATTCTGCAAAGGAATTTGGCGGAACAGCAGTTCTTGGTGGAATTATAGGATCAATATTTATCGTAAATCCAGCATTGCCATTAATTTTAAAAACTGAAGGAAAAAGTGCAGTTATACTCCCTTTTACCAGAGAACCTTTTTCACCAGGAATGGGAGGACTGCTTACAGCACTATTTATGGGAATGATTGTTGCATATCTGGAAAAGCAGATAAGAAAGATAATTCCAGCAATGCTTGATACTTTTCTTACTCCGCTTTTAACATTAATAATTGGAGTTTTTATCGCTCTATTAATAATTCAGCCTTTGGGAACTTGCCTAACAAACTTTATATACGCTATTCTTGATTTTTCCTACAATAAATTGGGAATATTCGGTGGCTATCTCCTGGCAGCAGGATTTTTACCTCTCGTTTCTGTCGGGCTGCATCAAGCTCTAACTCCAATCCACGTAATGTTAAACAATCCAGAAGGCCCTACAAAAGGAATTAATTATTTATTACCAATTCTTATGATGGCAGGCGGAGGTCAAGTTGGAGCTGGAATTGCAATTTATGTAAAAACTAAAAGCCAAAGACTTAAAAATATGGTCAGGGATTCTATTCCTGTTGGGATACTTGGAATTGGTGAGCCGTTGATGTATGCCGTAACTTTGCCACTGGGAAAACCTTTTGTCACAGCTTGCCTAGGTTCTGGATTTGGTGGAATTTTAGCCGTTTTATTTCATTTAGGGACAATTTCACAGGGTGTTTCAGGGCTATTTGGACTTTTCATAGTAGTTCCAGGAACTTGGATTTACTTTATAATTTCAATGCTTGGAGCATACTTAGGAGGTTTTATTTTAACTTATTTTTTCGGAATTGATGAAAATAAAATAGAAAGAAATGTACAGTAAATAAAATTATAAAAAAATATACTCAAGCAATAGCTTATTTGACTAAATCCATTATTCTAATGGTAAAATAGCATTAATATTATCGCTTGAGTATTTACATCATCTTTTAAAATTTCCTAAAACGAGTTTAATTTTCATCATCCACATTAATTCTACCTTCCAAAGATCTTCCGAGAGTTGCCATATCAGTATATTCAATATTTCCACCCATTGGAATACCACTAGCAATTTTAGAAATTTTAACATTTTTCGCCTTTAAAAATTTTGTTAAGTAAAGACTTGTAGTTTCTCCCTCCAAATCAGGATTTAAAGCTAATATAACTTCCTTAACACTTCCATCTATTCTATCCAGCAGCTTTCTCAAATTCAAATCTTCAATAGTAACTCCATTTAACGGATCAATTTTCCCGCCTAAAACGTGATAAAGCCCATTATATGTTTCAGACTTTTCAAATGCAATCACATCTCTTACACCTTCCACAACGCAAATTACTTCCCTGTCTCTTTTTTCATTCTCACAAATTTCACAAATTTCATTTTCTGATAAATTTCCACAAATTTTACAATGCTTAATATTTATATGCGAATCTTTTATTATTTCCAACATTCTATCAACTTCCGCTTCACTTCTATCAAGCACGTCAAATGCAATTCTCGCCGCACTTTTTCTCCCAATTCCAGGCAGTTTTGCAAAAACATCAATTAAATCATCTAATTTCTTCATATTTGTTATCTCATCTCCTTTTTAATTTTAAATAATTTTAAAAAAGGGAAAGGTATAAAACCATTCCCTTATAAAAATATTTATGATTAAAATGTCAAACAATTAAATTTAACTATTCTCCAATTCTTTCTACTCTGAATGTATTAGTTGTTCCTTCTTTAGAAATTCCAGTTACTAATACTACTAAATCACCTTTTTTAGCTTCTTCGTGATTAGCTGCAATTTCTCTTGCTTTTGCAAAAAAGTCATCAGTTTTATCTAATCCTTTTTCTACGTAAGCTCTAACTCCTCTTACTAATGCCAATTGTCTAGCAGTTTGTTCGTTGTCAGTTAATGCGATTATAGGTACAGTTGGTCCATATTTTCTAATCATCTTAGGAGATCTTCCTGTTTTTGTCCAACATACGATTAATTTAGCATCCAATGATTGTGTAGTACTTACTGCGCCACTTGAAATTGCTTCTGTAACAGAAATACCTGTTCCTGGAGTTTCAACTGGTTTGAATTTTTTAAATTCATCTGTTCTTTTTGAAATAGTAGCCATCATTTTAACAGCTTCTACTGGATATTTACCTTTTGCTGATTCTCCTGATAACATAACAGCATCAGTACCGTCTAAGATAGCGTTAGCAACGTCTCCTGCTTCTGCCCTTGTAGGTCTTGGGTTTCTAATCATTGAATCTAACATTTGAGTTGCTGTAATAACTGGTTTTCCAGCTTTGTTACATTTTCTGATCATCATTTTTTGCATGAAAGGAACTTCTTCTGCAGGAACTTCTACTCCTAAGTCTCCTCTTGCTACCATGATTCCATCACTTAATTCCAAGATTTCATCGAAGTTGTCAACACCTTCTTGGCTTTCAATTTTAGGAATAATTTGAATATTTTTTCCACCGTTGTCATCTAACACTTTTCTTACTTCAGCAACGTCAGAAGCTTTTCTTATAAATGAAGCTGCTACAAAGTCAACACCTTGTTCACAACCAAATTTCAAGTCAGCAATATCTTTTGCAGCTAATGCTGGCAAACCAACTGAAACATCTGGCAAGTTTACACCTTTAGTTTCTCCTAATTCTCCAGTATTTGTAACAACACATTCAACTTCTCCAGCTTCTTTGTTGATAGCTTCAACTTTTAATCCAACTAAACCGTCATCTAATAAAACAGTACTTCCAATTTAAGTCATCTACGATTCCAGGATATGAAACTGCGAATTTACTAGCATTTCCGACAAAATCATAATCAGTTGTCATAATTACTTTTTTACCAGTTTCTAGTAATACATCGTTTCCACCTTCTAATTTTCCTGTTCTGATTTCAGGACCTTTAGTATCTAATAAAATCCCTATTTCTTTACCTGTTTTTTTCATTACTTCTCTAATATTTTTAATTCTTTGTCCGTGTTCAGCAAAATCACCATGAGAGAAGTTTAATCTCATTACGTTCATTCCGCTTTCTACTAATTTTGTCAACATTTCAACACTTTCAGTTTTTTTGGACCAATGGTACAAACAACTTTAGTCATTTTAATTTTCATTTTTCCTCCTAAAAATTTAATTTAAAATTTTCATTGTCTTAAATTATCAATGAATTCTTGCTAAATGCAAGAGAGTTCATTTACATCTCGTTAAATCAAAAAAATTATTAAACTAACATAACTTTTTCATTAAATTATAATGATAACATATTTGCAATTACATAATCAGCTGCTGATGCTTTTGAATAATTTTCCCAAGCATAAGATAATTTGTGAGTTGTTACTTCTTCACTTTGGATTCCAACCATTAATCCACCTTTTCCTTCTTCAATTAATTCAACAGCTTTAACAGCTAATCTTGTAGCTAAAATTCTATCAGCTGCTGTTGGAGCTCCACCTCTTTGAATATGACCCAAAATTGTAACTCTTATACTTGTGTCAACTCTTTTTGATAATTCCTCTTTAAGATGAACAACATTTCCAACACCTTCAGCAACAACAATTATGTCATACAACTTACCTTCAGCACGTCTTTTTTTGATTACTTCAGCTAAATCATCAATTGAACTTTCATTTTCTGGAATCATAACTCCACTTGCACCTCCTGCGATTGCAGAATAAAGCGCTAAATCTCCACAGTTTCTTCCCATTACTTCAACTAAATATGTTCTTTCATGAGAAGTTGCCGTATCTTTCAATTTTGAAATTGCATCCAATATAATGTTTAATGCTGTATCATAACCAATTGTGTAATCAGTTCCGGCTACATCATTATCAATAGTTCCTGGAATTCCGATTGTTTTGATTCCATGTTCTTCATATAAGTAATGTGCACCATGGAACGATCCATCTCCACCAATTACAACTAATCCGTCAATTCCATATTTTTTCAAATTAGCCGCCGCTTTTGCCCTAACTTCAGGATCTTTAAATTCAGGCAATCTTGCTGATAATAAAATTGTTCCTCCTTTATCAGCAATTCCACTTACATCCAATAATGTTAATGGAGTAATTTGATCTTCAAGCATACCTTTGTATCCTCTTTTTATGCCATAAACTTCCATTCCTTTGTTAATGGCAGCCTTTGTCACAGCTCTTATCGCTGTATTCATACCTTGTGAGTCTCCCCCACTTGTTAAAATTGCGATTTTTTTCATCGTATTTTTTCTCCTTCTATGACATTTATAATTACTTAAAAAATTAATTTCAATCTTTACATTTTTTTATATTATCATTTTTTTAAAAATCCATTGTCAATTAATTTTTAAAATTATTTTTGACTAAAAGCCGTATTTTTCATTATTTTTTTAAATTTTTTTCAAAAATAAAATCATTTTTTTAAAAATAAATTTAATTTGTTTAATTTTTTAAATATATACTTTATGTATGAATAATAATTTCCTCTATGCTTTTTCCATCTTGAACAACCCATTCCAATGCAAGCCTGCTAAAATACAAAATACTTTCATTTACAATTCCATCATAACCCTCTAATTTTATTTCAACATTTGCCCAATTTAGTCTATATATATAATCCAGCATGTCTAAAATCTTGTTTTGCGAACGAATTTCACATTTTCTGGCAAAGGACTTTAAATTATCATATTTCAATCCATCGGTAAGAATGGAAATATCACAAAATATGTTAAAGTCATCAAATTCAATATCAATAACTGACAATACCCAAAGCAGCATTTTAGCAGCTTCCAGCATAAAATAAAATTCAACATTCAATTCTTTATCATCTGACGGATTTTCCAGATAATTTTTTTCACGCTCAGTCAATACCTGCTTAAACTGGTATCTTTTTTCAAAAATATCAATAATCGTTTCCAGTTCCTTTTGTCCATTTTCTTTTTTTTCAAGATAGGTTTCCGCAGCAAGCCGTGTCATTGTTATTGCTGCGATTCTTCTTATAATATCCCATTTTTTACGTATTTTTACATTTTTTTCAGATATGTTTACTTCCATTTTTTCGTTATATGGAAGTTTATCCTTCTTCATTCTTTCAATATTTTTTTTCATTCTTTCAAGATCGTTATCAGTCATTTCAAGGTCATATTCCAAAAACATTTTTTCTGAAAGTGGCGGAATAAAAGTCTGAAAATTTCCCATTTCTCATCATTTTGAATCATTCTTCTATCTCCAAAATGATAATGGTTTAATTTTTTCTGTATAGTAAATTTATGAAATTCCCTTAAAAATTTTGCGGTTTCCATCATAAATTTTTCTTCATTTTTTTCCTCTTCCTTATCTAAGGCTTCAAAATTTATAAAGCAAGCTATTGTATTTAACCAGCTCCTCTTCATTTATATTTTTTTAAAAGCTCTCTGGATTTAACTTTTCTAAAAAAATCTCTATTGCAATTTGCTTTTTTTAAAAGAAAATTACGTTCTGGATTTATTAATACTTCTATTTTTCTCCCATTTTTTTCAATTCAAGATAAAACTTTTTTTAGTTTTTTTCAGTCAACTTTTCCCCATTTTCCAAAGTAACTGTATTAATTTTATCCGCATAAGTTTCCAAAAAAATTCTTTAAAAGTTCTTCAACTGATTTTTTTCATTTGAAAAAGCAGATACCTGTTTTTATTTTTTTCTTTCTTTTAAATAAATTCCATAGATCCATTTTTATTGTTCCTTCTGTATTTTTTTAACGCTCAAAATTATCCAGCTCCTTTTTCTAAAAATCAAAATAACTGTCATATCTGCAGGTATCATACTCAAAAATCTTTTTGATACAGTTCCTCCCTTTTTTTCCCGACATACTTTTTAAAAAAATAACAGACAATCCCTTTTTTTCTTTAATCTCAAACTATATCCATCATTTAAGAGAATATTAAAATTTATTGTCTTAAAAGTTCCCTGCCGAATAAAAAAATTCTTGTCAAAATACAAAGTTTTACTTCATTAATATTAAAATATATTTGCTGTTTTTTTATTTTTTTGGTATAAAAAGTAAATATAAACTCCCCATCCAATTCTTCTAAATTTTCTGCATTAAATCTTATTTTTTTTCATAATCATAGAAAAAAATCACGTAAACTATGTATAAAATCAATATTATTGTAGGTAATGGCAAATTAATCCGCATAATTTCCTCCTTCCAAATTTATTTTTGTATAAAATATTAAGTTAATTTATTTAGAAATACTGTCGCTAAACTTAAAAATATTAAAAATCCAAAACAATCTGTCGCTGTCGTTAATACCACAGCCGAAGCCATCGCAGGATCAATTTTCAATGCCTTTAACGTTACTGGAATTAAAAATCCAATCATACAGGCAATTACAAGATTTCCAATCATTGCTAGAAATACAATTAATCCCATATAAAAATTTCCGTAAAGCACCCATAAAATCCCGCCACAAAGCAATCCTAAAATTGCCCCGTTTACCGTTCCAACTAAAAGCGTCTTTCCAATTATCTCAATCGTATCCTTTAAATCAACTTCTCCCAGCGCTAATGCCCGAATTGTTACAGATAAAGCCTGAGTTCCTGCATTTCCGCCCATTCCGCTAATTATTGTCATTATTGAAGATAAGATAACTACCTTTTCAACTGTATTGGAAAACAGTCCGATTACAAATGAAGCCAGAAAGGCTGTTGCAAGATTTATAACTAGCCAAGGTAATCTCTGCTTAACAGAAAATAAAAATGGCGAATCAATTTCTTCTTCCTCAGAAACTCCCCCTAATTTCAAAATATCCTCAGTATTTTCCTCTTGGATTACATCAATAATATCGTCTACAGTTATAATTCCCAATATATTCTTTTTATGATTAATAACTGGTATTACACGTAAATCATATTTTGACACTATCCTCGCCACTTCCTCCTGATCTTCCTCAACATAGACATATTTTACATTTTCATCCATTATATTCTCAAGTTTTGTTTCTTCAGAAGAAATCAATATATCCCGTAAATCCGCTTCCCCCACTAATTCTTTCTTTTCATTTGTAACAAAAATAGTTTCAATTACTTCTGTCTTTGGAGCAATAATTTTCAGTTTAGCCATTACATCTTTTATTTCCAAATTCTGTTTAAATGCAATGTACTGGGTTGTCATAATCCCTCCAGCAGTATCTTCCTCATAACCTAGCAATTCCCGAAATTTATTTGCCTGCGAACGTTTCATCTTGTCAAGGATCGACTTGCTTTTTTGAATGTCAATATATCCTAAAATATCAACCACGTCATCTGGCGACATATATCCCAAAATATCAATATCTTCCTCATCTGAAAGCAAATCTATAATTCTCGTCTGCAATTCTTCATCCGCCTGCTCCAAAACACTAGCCTTATTTTCATCACTCAAAAGCTCAAACACTCTTAAAAGCTCATCATCATCCAATTCTTCAAAACTTTCCGCAATATCAATCGAATGATTATCCTCAAAATATTCTTCCAGCTCTTTCTCTGTCTCAATTTTCTGAATTTCCTCAGCCATTTCTTCAGGCGATACTTCTTCTTCCTCTTCAAAATTCTGGACATCCTCTTCAGACATACGGTTTCTGATTTCATCTTTTAATTTTTCCACATTCTGTTGTGTTTTCTCCTCTTGAGTTATTTCTTTAGTATCAATGTCAGCATTAATGTCAATATTTTCTTCATCTAAATTTATTTTATTATTTTGAGCCATTAATTCCCCCTTTCTATCATCTTACATTTTTATTTTTTATTTTTAAATATCCTACTTTTTTCTTGAAAAATAAGTTACTGCAAGTATCGTTTTCATATCATTTGAAAGTCTTAAAATATCCTTCACATCAACCCAGACAACCTTCACATCTTCTCCATTATCCAGCGACTGCTCAAGCGGCTCAATATCATCCGATTTCAATCTTCCGCTAAAAAAATACAGATTTTCCGTAGTATACCCAGGTGACACATATAGCCCCTGCGGCAATTCTTCCACATCCACAATATCCTTTTCCAAATATCCAGTTTCTTCTCGCAATTCCCTAAAAGCCGCTGTCCTAGGATCTTCATCCCCATCAATCAGCCCAGCGCAAACCTCTAAAGTATAATCCTTCGGACCTGGACGAAACTGTTTTACCAAAATCGCCTTTTCTTTAGTTTCATTAAACAATACAAAACAAACTGCATTAGACTTATCCAGATATTCCAAAGTTATCCCAGTTGTCGGATGTATCATTTTTGCCCCTTTTAAAAATTTAAAACTGCTATCCATTTTTATTTATTGTATGATAACAAATATCATACACTCCTTTCTTTAAAATTTTTTAACATTCGGTAAAATTATTTTCTCTAGCTATTTTTCTGGCTAAATTTATATTACTATTCCAATGAACAATTAAATTATTATATGTAGACTTCTAAAACATAATAATTATTATTATATTTTTATACCATTCTTTTTTAAATGATTTTTTTGGCTGTCAAATATTCTCTCTTGTAACACGATAGAAATATATATTTAATTCATAATCACCGTAAACTAGTTTTCCTCTTTCGTTTATTTTTTTGTATTTTGAGGAACTATTAATTCCATACCATTCCACATTATTTTTTTGGGTATCTTCATCAAAGTTCGTTTCTATTCTCTTTGCTTTTTTTCATATCTAGTTGCATCTCCATATGCTCGTGCATCTTGAACAGCTTCATCAATGACTTCACACGAACTTATTCTAATAAAAATACAAATAAGTAAAATTATTTTTCATATTAATTTTCTCGTATAATAATATTATACATTCTCCTTCCCTAAATTTTTTTAACATTCGATAAAATCATTTAGCGCAGCTATGTCTTCTGCTAAATCTAAATTAAAATTTGGATGACCTTTGTAATACTTAAACTCATAAAACTCTAAAATACGATAACTTCCATCATATTTCTTATACCATTGTTTACTATCATTCACATTATTTCTACAAAGCTCTTCTCTATTAGCAGTTTGAGTAAATCCCACTCTTAATTGATAACCTTTATAAACTAATTTACCTTCCTATCTATCGTTGTATTTTTAGGAATTATTAACTTCATACCATTCCACACTGTTTCATATTCTTCGTTATTTCTACTATCCTTTGTTTTTGGAAATTTATATGTCAGTTTATGATGTTCTAATGCTAACTGTTCTTGTTTATATTCAGTTTTATATCCTCTGGCATTTTGATTTGATATATCAGCAAATCCACGAATAACAGAACATGAACTCACTCCTATCAAAATACAAATAAGTAAAATTATTTTTTTCATATTATAATTCCTCCTATTAAATTTTATAATTCTAAAAAAATACTCTCAATCACATTCAGTCCCAATTTCCCTTGCAAACTCCCTAGCAATTTCCATCTCTATCTTCCATCCTGTTAAAATCATGTGCATCTGAACCAATTATTGTCCTAACATTATACTGTTTCACGATTTCCCAAAATTCCTTATATGGATACATATATCTATCCCAATCTGGATGTCTTTCAAAAGATTTTCTTATTCCATTTGCATTTACTTCAAGCGGTACATCCATTTTTTCTGCTGCTTCAGAAATAATATGCGCTGCTTTTTCACAGCTTTCATCCCAGTTCCGATAATTTATTACATATAAATCTGGATGTGCAATGTAGTCAAATTTTCCGCTTTCTATCGCTTCAGCCATATATTTTGCATAATCTAACACATCTTCGCCTGTTTTTATTTTCCAGGCATTGTAATTTGTGTTATCTCCAGGTTTTCTAAATGCATGTAAGCCTAAAACGAGATAATCTAACTTTTTTCGATATTTATCATATTTTTCAAGAAATTCCGGAAAATATTCGATTTCTAGTGATTTGTAAATTTTTATTTTATCTCCATATTTTTCCTGTGCCTCTTCAATTTCCTTTAAATATCCATCAAAATCCTCTTCCTTCATTCGGTTATTTTCATAATATTCAGGCATTGGAGCATGATCTGAGATTCCAAGTTCAGTATAGCCTTCCTTGATTGCGACTTTTACATAATCTTCTACATTTCCAATGGCATGTTCACATCGATAATTGTGAGTATGAAAATTTGTCTTATTCATAGTTTACCCCATTCTATCCTTTTCAAATTTTTTTCTTTTTGTATATTTTTACCAATTATTTTGGAAAAAATAAAGGTTTTAAATAAATTTATTTTGTTTTTAGTGAAAATTTTTGATATAATGTAAATAAAATATAAATATTTAAGGAGGAAATTTTTTGATTTCAACAAGTAATTTATCTGTCCAGTTTGGTGGACGAAAACTTTTTGATGAAGTAAATATAAAATTTACAGAAGGGAACTGTTACGGTATTATTGGACCGAATGGGAGCTGGAAAATCGACATTTTTAAAAGTTTTAACTGGAGAACTTGATTCTACTTCTGGAGAAGTTATTGTAGAAAAAAATAAAAGGACTGTCATTTTTAAAACAGGATCACTTTGCATATGAAGATGAGGAAGTGCTAAATGTAGTAATGATGGGACACGCAAAATTATATGATATTATGCTTCAAAAAAATGCACTATATGCAAAAACTGAATTTACAGAAGAAGATGGAAATTTAGCAGCCGAACTTGAAGGAGAATTTGCAGAATTAGACGGATGGGAAGCTGAAACGAAATGCTGAGAAATTTCTAGTTGGGCTTGGAATCCCCGCTGAAATGCATCACAAATTAATGAAGGAATTAACAGAGCCTGAAAAGGTAAAAGTGCTGCTTGCACAGGCTATTTTCGGAAATCCTGATATTCTATTACTAGATGAGCCTACAAATGGACTTGACTTGCATGCTGTAAAATGGCTTGAAGATTTTCTGATGGATTTGGAAAACACAACTGTACTTGTTGTTTCCCACGATAGACACTTTTTAAATAAAGTTTGTACTCATATTGCCGACATTGATTACGGGAAAATTAAAATGTTCGTTGGGAAACTATGATTTCTGGTATGAATCAAATCAATTAATGCAGGAATTAATTAGAAACCAAAATAAAAAAATGGAGCAGAAGAAAAAGGAACTGCAAGACTTTATTGCCCGTTTCTCTGCCAATGCTTCAAAATCAAAGCAGGCTACTAGCCGTAAAAAGCAATTGGAAAAATTACAATTTGAAGATATGCAAGTTTCCAACAGAAAATATCCATATATTGAATTTAAGCCTGAAAGAGAAGCTGGAAATAATATGTTAAGAGTTGAAAATCTGACAAAAACTGTTGATGGGGAAAAAATTCTTGATAATATTTCATTTACAGTAAATACTGGAGATAAAGTTGTCATTTTGTCAAAAAATGATATAGCTAAAACTACTCTTTTCCGAATTTTAGCTGGAGAATTAGAACCTGATTCTGGAAAAGTTGAATGGGGAGTTACAACTTCACAAAGCTATTTCCCAAAAGATAATTCAGAATATTTTGAAAACGTTGATTTATCACTAATTGACTGGTTAAGACAATTTTCAGAAGATCAGCATGAGGAATATGTACGTGGTTTCTTAGGAAGAATGCTATTTTCAGGAGAAGAGGCTAGAAAAAAAGCCAAAGTTCTTTCTGGAGGAGAAAAAGTACGTTGCATGCTTTCAAAAATGATGTTATCTAACGCAAATGTCCTGCTGCTAGACAATCCAACAGATCACTTGGATCTTGAATCAATTACATCGTTAAATAAGGCACTGGAAAGATTTGACGGAACAATTTTATTTACAACACATGACCACGAATTTATTCAGACAATCGCAAATAAAATAATCGAAATTACTCCAAAAGGAATTTTGGAAAAGGAAATGGAATACGATGATTATTTAAACGATGAAAATGTCGAAGCAAGACTTAAAGAATTGTATAGTTAATAAATTTTTTTATATCTAAATTTCTAATTTAACTAAAAAAGTCAAATATCTAAAAAAATAGCAGGATTTTTTTAATATTTCCTGCCATTTTTTTATTTTTCCTAATTTTTTTATTTTTATTTTCACTTACTTGTTTATAAATCGCATAACTTATAAAAATTAAAAACTTTTCCACTGATTTATTAAATTTAAACAGTTAATCAAAAACATTTTTATTTTTTTATTCACTTGATTGCTATAAATATAGCCATATTCATTTCCATTATATCTTATGTAATACCAGTCATCTGCTGTTTTGCTTATTGCATAAACTGTTTGCCCAGTTTTTAATCTAGATTTTATTGTAGATTTTGTTGTCGGTTTTTCTCTTATGTTGCTATAACCTTCACTTGAAGTTATAACAAGTTTTCCTATGATTTTCTTTAATTGGCTGTCATGAATATATCCTGTAAATGTTTTATCTATGCCTCCATCATAGTAGGTCACTTTATGCCAATCTCCAGATTTTTCATCACTTTCCAATATTTCTCCATTTTTAATGGTATCTACTACCTTAGAATCTTTAGTGGCAGATTGTCTTATATTAATTGCATTATCCTTTGATGAAGTTATAAAGGCAGTTCCCATTGAAATGGTACTAAAAATTACAGACAAAGCTAAAATCAAAAATCCATTTTTAAACTTTTTCATAAGAATCACTCCTTTTAAGTTACAAAATTCTTAAAAATTAAATCTGAAATATCGTTTCACTAGTATTATAACTCATTTTTACAGATTTGCAAGTAAAGTTCAAAAAAATATGAAAAAAATTATTAAAAAAAATTTTTTTTTAAATCAGATTATTTATTTTTATTTACAAATCCTCAGCTCCAAAAGAATAAGGCAGAAGTTCTTCAATTGAAGCAATTTTATATTTTCCATCTCTATTTGCCAAAATTATAACCGTATCTTTATCAGAAAACTCTCTTATTACTTGCCTGCATGCCCCACATGGACTAATCGGCTCTAGCGTATTCCCAGTTACAATAAGCAGCCTTATTTTCTTCATGCCTTGTGTAACCGCCGTTGTAATTGCATTTCTTTCAGCACAAAGAGTAAGTCCAAAAGAAGCATTTTCCACATTAACTCCCTTATGCTTTTTTCCATTATTGTCGATTAATAATGCAGCGACAGGGAATTTTGAATATGGAACATAAGCTCTTTTCAATAGAAGATTTACTTCATCAATATAACTTAATATTTCTTTTTCATCCATTTATTCTACCTCCTTTTTTTATCTCAAATCATCAAAAAGAGAAAGCTGAACTACATCGCTTTTTAAAATTGTACTTAACTGAACTCCGATAAGCCGCACCTCATCCTTTTTCTCAAAAAATTCCAGATTTTCAAGAGCAGCTTCATAAATTGTATCCCCATTATTTGTTGCACTTTTTAAAGTTTTAGATCGGGTATGAGTCACAAAATTAGAATATCTTATTTTTACCGTAACTGTCTTTGCAAACTCATTTTTCTCAATAAGCCTGTCACTCAATCTTTTAGATTGCCTTTTCAATTCAGAATGCAATGCCAAAATATCATTTTCTGCCTGATGAAAAGTAATCTCATGCCCATAAGACTGCCTCTTTCTATCCGTATTTATCTCAGAAATATGCAATCCCCGAATTGAATTATACAAATATTCCCCCTTACTTTCCCCAAATCTTCTAACAAGTTCATTTTTTCCAATTTCATACAGCTGAAAAACCTTTGCTATATTAAACAATTTCCAGCACTTCCCTAGTCTTTTTCCCAATTCCTGGAATTATGCCCAGTTCCTTGTCATAAATATAATCCAAAAAATGATCACGATCTTTAAAAATAAAATATCCATTCGGCTTATCAATATCACTTGCAATTTTTGCGCTAATCTTGCTAAAGCCAATCCCAACTGAACAAGTTAAACGGGAATTATCAAAAATATACTTTTTAAATCTTTTTATAAATTTCTCAATTTTTAAAATTTCTTCCCTTTTACTAAGCTTTACATTTTTATTTCTTATGAACTCTGTAATATCAATGTATCCCTCATCAACAGAAGTAAATTCACATTTCTTCAGAACTTTTTTTATTAACTCCTGTATTCTTCTCCCTTCCTCAAAATAAACACCCTTTCTAAGATTTACAACAATAAGATTCGGACATAGACGTTTAGCCTGAACCGTAGGCATAGCCGATTTTACACCATATTTCCTGGCTTCATAGCTGGCAGTCGTAACAACTCCATATCCTATCGCAATGGGCTTTCCACAAAGCTCACTGTTATCCCGCTGTTCTATTGAAGCAAAAAAGGCATCCATATCATAATGCAAGTAAATTTTTCCTTTTTCCATAATTAAAATTCCTCTTTTTACAAATTTATTTATATTATTTGCTAGATTCCTTGCAAAGAAATTCGTAACTATTTCGATGTTTAAACGATAAATAGTGTCAGAAGCAAATTTCATTAAAAAAATATAAATAATAAAAAACTACCCTGAAAATGAAAAATCTTCAGGATAGCCTTTGTAAAAGTTCTATTATTTAGCTTCTGCAACTTTGTCAGCTAATTTTTTTCCAACTTTAAATTTAACTACTTTTTTAGCTTCAATTTTAATTGGAGCACCAGTTGATGGGTTTCTTCCTTCTCTAGCCGCTCTTTCTTTTACTTCAAAAGTTCCCCAACCTACAAATTGGATACTTTCACCCTTCACTAAAGATTCTTCTGTTGTTTCTAAAAAAGCATTTACTAATTCTTCAGCTCTTTTTTTAGTTTCTCCTGTTGCTTTTGCATAAGCATCTACAAATTCTTTTTTTGACATTTTATCTCCTCCAAACTTTTTTCATTGTTTATTATATGTTACCACATTTTCAGTATTTGTCAAGGATTTCTTAAAATAAAAAAAATATCTTATTATCTTTTTTTAATCATTTTTTCTTCTTGAAATCACTTTTATAATTTCATTCACAACAAACGGAACAAGTGACAATCCAATTACCATTCCCCAATGACTCGGATCTATCGCAGTCACTTTAAACATTTGTGCAATACTTGGAATTGAAGTCAAGCCAATTTGCAAAACTATTCCAATAATAATCGAACCAATTAAGAATTTATTTCCAAAAAAATCCAATTTCAAAAAAATAGTCTTTTTACTATTTCTCATTGACAATGAATAAAACAATTGCGAGAATGTAAGAACGATAAACGCCATTGTTCTTCCATAAGTTAAAATTTCACGTGTTGCAGGATTACTGTCTTTTACGGCTGAAATAGGCACAGTCCCGCTATGAATAATTCCTAGGTAAAAATGCCACAAGTGTAAGCACTCCAATCAGCACTCCACCAACAATTGATCTCATTCCCGCACCTTCAGAAAAGAAACTCTCCTTCGGATTTCTAGGTTTTCTAGTCATAACTTCCTTATCTCCAGGATCCATTCCAAGCGAAATTGCTGGTAATGTATCAGTTATTAGGTTTACCCATAAAAGCTGAGTTGCGACTAACGGTATTGACCATCCAAATAATGTTGCGATAAACACACACAAAACTTCTCCTAAGTTACAAGAAAGCAAGAATATAATTGTCTTCTTGATGTTGTTAAAAATATTTCTTCCTTCTTCAATCGCATGAATTATCGTAGTAAAATTGTCATCAGTCAAAATCATGTCACTAGCACCTTTAGAAACATCTGTACCAGTAATTCCCATAGCAACTCCTATATCAGCAAATTTAAGCGACGGCGCATCGTTTACTCCATCTCCAGTCATTGACACAATATTTCCCTGCTCTTTAAACGCTTTTACAATCTTAACTTTATGCTCAGGCGAAACTCTTGCAAACACTCTATATTTATTCACTTCCTTAGCAAATTTATCATCTGGAATCTCATCAATTTCAGCTCCAGTCAAACTTTGGCTAATATCTGTCGCAATTCCAAGCTCTTTTGCAATCGCAACTGCCGTATTCTTATGATCTCCAGTTATCATAATCGGAGTAATTCCAGCATTTTTAGCTTCCACAATCGAATCTTTCACTTCAGTTCTAGGCGGATCAATCATTCCAACAATTCCAACTACAACCAGATCTTTTTCCATCTCTTCAGGTAAAATTTGGCTGTCAACATCTTTAAATGCCACTCCAAGCACTCTTAATGCATCATCAGACATTTCTTCAGCAACTTTCAATATTTTATTTTTTTCTTCTTCAGTCAATGGTAAAATTTCTCCATTTACAAGAATTTTATTTGCTCTTGTAAGAATGTTGTCAATCGCACCTTTTGTATGAACTCTATATTTTCCACCTTCTTCATTAAGTGTCGACATAAGTTTTCTGTCCGAATCAAATGGATTTTCAGAAACTCTTTTATATTTAGCATTCAATGCGTTTTTTTCCAAATCAAATTTATTTCCCAAGACAATCAGAGCCACTTCTGTCGGATCTCCAATATCTTGTCCATTTTCAACAGATGCATCCGAGCAAAGCACAAACGAACGGATTAACTCAGTTTCATCAACATTTGCCTTTTGTCCATCTTGACTGGAAATATCCCTTAAATTATCCAAAGTATAAGTTTTTACAACAGTCATCTTATTTTGAGTAAGCGTTCCAGTTTTATCAGAACAAACAATATTTACCGCTCCCAATGTTTCAACTGCTGGTAATTTTCTTACAATCGCATTTTTCCTTGACATAGTCTTTACCCCAAGTGAAAGTACAATCGCAACAATCGCAACAAGTCCTTCAGGAATTGCCGCCACAGCCAAACTTATCGCAGTCATAAACATATCAACCGCTTCTCTTCCTTGAATCAACCCTATGACAAAAATAATTCCGCAAATTGCTAAAGCTCCATATCCCAAAATTTTTCCAAGCTCTTCCAATTTTATCTGAAGCGGAGTTAATGTATTGTTATCTTCATCCAAAATCTGTGCAATTTTTCCAATTTCAGTATTCATTCCAGTTTCAACTACAACTCCTTCTCCTCTTCCGTAAGTTGCCATAGTTGACATAAATGCCATATTTTCCTTATCTCCAATTGGTATTTTTGCATCAGTTGTAATAAAATTAGCATCCTTTTCACTTGGAACAGATTCTCCAGTAAGTGCCGACTCTTCAATCTGCAAATTAGCACTTTCAATAAGTCTGACATCTGCTGGAATATATCTTCCCGCATCAATTACTAAAATATCTCCTGGCACCAGTTCTTCCGAATTAACTTCAATAACTTCGCCATTTCTTCTAACCAAGCTCTTAGGTGTCGTCATCTGCTGCAACGCTTCCAATGCCTTTTCCGCCTTAGATTCCTGTACAACTCCAACTACTGCATTTATAAGAACAACCGCTAAAATTATCAAGGCATCTGCTATTCCATCTTTTCCGTGCGCAATAATATTAATGACAGCTGCGCCAATTAGCACATAAATAAGCATATCCTGAAGCTGTGCCAAAAATAACTGCAGCAAACTTTTTTTCGGCTTTCCTTTCAATTTATTAGGTCCATATTTTTCCAGCCGCTTTTTTACTTCTTCAGTTGAAAGTCCCGTCTTTTCCGAAACATTCAGCTCTTTTAAAACATCCTTTGATGATTTAGTAAACCACATATTCACCTTACCTCTTCTTTCTTAAAATCTTTGTAGATATTATACACTAAAATTCAATTTATTTCATTATAATTTTTAAAATTTTTTTAAAAAAATTGTCTAATTTTTTTCAATTGATGAAATAACTAGACAATTTACAAAAAAATATTTTTTTATTTAATTTGTGATTATTGCTATTTTGTAGCTTTGAACTCAATTCTTCTGTTTTCAAATCTTCCTTCTTCAGTATCATTTGTAGCAATTGGTTCAGATTCCCCTCTTGATTCTACACCTAAAGATTCTTGAAGGATCTAATCCAAATTCTAACAATTTATCTCTAACTGCTATTGCCCTTCTCATACCTAAAGCCATATTATAAGCATCAGTACCTTTAGAATCTGTATGTCCTATAATTGTCAATCTGAAGTCATTTTGTTCAGCATAGTCTTTAACGTTTCTCAATAATTCAAAGTATTGAGGTTTAACTACTGATTTATCGAAATCGAAGTTCAATCTTCCAGAATCAAATACCCAAACTTGGTTCTATCTGGTTTCTTAGGTTCTGGATGCTGGTTCTGGAATTGGTTCTGGAGCTGGCTCTTCTATCTCAAGAGCGTTAATTCTTATTGTATTTTCTCTCATTTGAGTAGTTGTCAGCCTTCTTGCCATTAGTGGTGAAGCAACTAACAACCCTAGTGCAATTATTGTTGTTGTTGTGGTTGTTGTTCGTCTACCCATTTTTCAGCCTCTCTTTCTAATGATCTGTATTTTTGGCTACCTGGATTTGGTTTATTTTCATCTAAATAATCTTCAATATGATTTAATCTAGTTGTGTTATAATCTACTAATTTTGCATTTGTACAAGACAAAGCTCCTAATCCTACTAATATTAATGCTAACTTTTTCATATTTCTAATTTCCTTTCTACTTCATCCAAATTTATTTTTGAAATTTTTTAATCAGTTACTGTAATTACAGTATAACTCTCTAGTTTATTCTATCTTGGATAGCATCCAATCTTTGTTCCATTTGATCTAACATTTCATTTGTTTTATGGAATTTTTCAATGTTGCTGTTAATTTGATCTACTCTTTTTCTAATTCTTTGAATTTCCACGTCCATCATTTTACTTTCAGACATATTTCTTCTTTGAGCTCTTATTTCAGGTGTTTTTGTTTTTCTGTGTTGAGCTGCTTCTCTTGCTTTTGCCGCTCTTTCTTGTGCTTGCGCTCTAGCCGCTTCAGCTCTATCACGTGCTTCTTGAACTGTATCTGATGTTGTTGTTACAGTTTCTTCAACTGGAACTACTATAACTTCTTCTGTTACTACACCTTTGGCTGCATCTTTAGCTTGTTGAGCTTGTCTTTGTTTAGCCACTTTAACTAATCTTTGCACTGCGGCATCAGTATCACTTTTAGCTGAGAATGATAATTGACTCATTGCCAAAACCATTACCGCTGCTAATCCTAATATTTTTTTCATTGATTTTCCTTTCTAAATATCATTTAAATATTATTTTTATTGAAATAACTGAATTGGCTTATTTAACTCTTCTTGTTTTTTTAGGAGCGTTTTTAACGCCATCTCTTCCAAGAACGCTATCAAATTCTCCTAACTCTTTTTCTTCTCTTTGTACACTTCTTACTACTCTTTCGTAAAAATCTACTCTAGCCGCTGCTTTAGCCGCATTGTATTCAAGTTTTTCAATTGATGATTTTGGTTTAACTCTTTCTTTTTCTTCTACTACGCCATCTTCATCTATCGTTACTAATTTTTCTGTTGTCATTTCACGCTCTTTTGGCGCTTTTAAACTTTTATAGTAATCTTCTCTAGCTTGTTTTAAGACACTTTGAGCAGAATCTGCCATCATTGGAACCGATAATGCAGCTACTATTCCGCACAATAATAATTTTTTTGCTTTCATCTCTTAATTACCATTCCTTTCATTAATTCATTACTGATAATAATGCATCCAATTCAGCAATTTTTTTCTCTTTTTCTGCTATGCTCTTATTTATGTTTTTGTAGACAGTTTCAGAGTTGTTCAATATTTTTTTATATTTATCTCTATGCCATCTTACTTCTGAATCTACTCTTAATTTTTCTACCAATTTTTCTCTGCTTGTTTGTTTTGCTTTCAAGTCTTCCACTTCAGCTTCCAATTGAGCCTTTTGTTGAATATAGCTTTGTTTTTGCGCATCTTCTTTTCTCATTAATTCATTGAATTGGCTTTCAATTGTACTTAAGTTGCTTTCTAAGCTCTTTTTTTCAGCAGAGAAACCTATTGATGAAACCATCATTATTCCAACTAAAAAGAATATTGTCTTTTTCATTCGATTTTCCTCCTAATTTTTTATTTGCCTAAAACTCCTGTAACATCAAAGTCACAGAATCACTGGATAACAACTGTCTTTGTTCAGTTAATCGAACTTGCCAGCCTATCCCCGTAGTTCCTTAGGTTTGCATATTTCAAAAATTATTATCCTATAATTTATGACAATAATTTTCAATTCACAAACCAAATATGGAACTACTATCAAATCACTTGCTTAATCATCACTTGTTTTTATTATACCAAATTATATAAAAAATACAATTAATTTTTTTCAAATAAAAACACAAAAAAATTATGATTTTTTTCTCTAAAGAAGCCTTTAAAATCAGTATAAAAAATATTTTTTACCCTGCTAAATTTAAATATTTTTTAATTTTTCAAAAATTCCTTCTACTGTCTTAACTTCTTCAAGCTGTTCCACTAATTCTTCTTCAAACGACAATTTTGAAATTTCTGCCAATAAATCTAAATGCTCCTTTTTAGTTCCTTCTGGAGCGGCAATCATAAAAATTAGCTTTGAAGGTTCTCCATCCATGCTTTCAAAATCGACACCTTCATGAGAAATTCCCATTGCAAGAGAAAGAGATTTTACTAATGGCGTTCTTGCGTGAGGAATTGCGATTCCATCTTGCATTCCTGTCGGTGTTAATTTTTCCCTTTCATTTATTTCTCTCACAAATTCTTCAAGATCTTCTGAATCAATAATTCCGCTTTTTACAAACAACTGTGCCATTTCATTAATAGTTTCCGCTTTCGTTGTTCCCTTCAAATCTAAATTTACTCTTTCAGGCACTAAATATTCTAGTATTTTCATATTTTTATGCAGGATAATCCCACATTCTCCTTTCAAAAATTTTTTTCTTTAATTTATTTTTTTTTCTGAAACTTTTCCCACCTTTTCAAAATCTCATCCAAAGCTTCGTTTTCAGACATTTCTGATAAATTGCAAATAATATAGTCTTTTTCCTTTCTGAACCAGGTCATCTGCCTTTTTGCATATCTTCTACTTTCTTTTTTTATTTCCTCAACTGCTTCATCCAATGTAATTTTACCATCAAAGTGCATAAACAGTTCCTTGTACCCAATCGAAGATATTTTATGAAGCTCTTCTGTATATTTATTATATACTTTTTTTGCCTCTCCGACAAGTCCTTTTGCAATCATAATTTCAACTCGCCTATTAATCCTATCGTAAAGCTCATCTCGATTCCGTGTCAAAAATATCTTCAAAAAGTCGTAATCATTATTTTTTATATTTTGAGTCCTTAACTCGCTAAATTTCCCACCAGTTAAAAGACATACTTCAATGGCACGAACCAGCCGCAACTTATTAGATAAGTCAATTTCTTCATAGGATTTTTCATCTAATTTTTTCAAAGTTTCCTGTAATTCATCAAGACTTTTACTTTCCAGCTCTTTTCTAATTTTTTCATCCTTTGAAGGCAATTTTGCAAATCCATCTGTAATTGACCTTATATAAAGCCCTGTTCCACCTGCAATAATAATATTTTTCCCATTTTTGCAAGAATTTTCATTCAAAATATTATTTACATCTCTTTCAAAATCTCCCACAGAATAATCTTCGCCAGGACTTGCAACATCAATCATATAGTGCTTCACGCCTTGCATTTCTTCATCGGTTATTTTTGCAGTTCCAATATCCAGTTCTTTATAAATTTGAGATGCATCCGCCGATATTATTTCTGCATCAATCTTTTTTGCAAGCCTTATTGACAAATCAGTTTTCCCAACTCCAGTAGCGCCTGCAATCACAATTCCTTTTGCTATTTTATTTACCTCCTGCTATAAGTAGACCACATTTTTTTAACTTTTTCAATATCAAATTTATAAATTATATAAAAATTTAAGCTAAATTACATATTCAAATTCATAACCTGCAATAATTATCACATCCCCTTGCTCAACACCAGCATTTTCAAGCTCTGTTTCCATTCCAAGGCTTCTCATCTTTTGCAGGAAATCTATGATTCCCTCTTCTCCAATAAATACATATTTTCTCAATACGTCATCCACAATTCTTCCATCAACTTCAAATACATTGTCTGAAACTTTTTTTATAATCCAGTCTTCCTTTTTATTATTTTCTCGAATCAATTCCTCAACCGAATGAACTTCTTCCAATTCTTCCCTAGGTATTTCCTGAATTAATTCCCAAGCCTTTGATAAAACTGGCTTTAATCCATCATTTGCAATTACAGAAACTGGATAAACAAATTCTGCTCCATTTTCCTTCACAAATTTTTCAAATTCATCGTATTTTTCATCTTCATAGAGCATATCAATTTTATTTGCCACTACAATTTGCCGTTTTTTAGATAATTTTTCACTATAATTCTTCAATTCGTGATTTATTTTCAAAAAGTCTTCCTTAGGATCACGTCCATCAAGCCCTGAAATATCCACAATATGAATAATCAGCTTACATCTTTCAATATGCTTTAAAAATCTATCTCCAAGTCCCACTCCTTCGTGAGCCCCTTCAATAAGCCCGGGCACATCTGCTACCACAAAACTTTCCTCATCTCCCATTCTGACAACTCCCAATTTGGGCTTTAATGTTGTAAAATGGTAACTTGCAACTTTTGATCTGGCGGCTGACACTTTGTTAATAAAGCTGGATTTTCCAACGCTTGGATAGCCAACAAGTGCCACATCAGCAAGCAGCTTTAATTCTAATTTTATTTTTAATTCTGCACCTTCACGTCCACTTTCTGCTATTCTTGGAGCTTTTTTCACAGATGACTTAAAATGGATGTTTCCACGTCCGCCATCTCCTCCCTTTAAAAATATAACTTTTTCATTTGGAATATCCAAATCAAGCAAAAGTTTATTCGTTTCAAAATCCCTAACCATTGTTCCAACTGGAACCTTTATAATCAAATCTTCTCCAGATTTTCCAGTAGAACGTGCCGCAGCGCCTTTTGTCCCATCCTGTGCCTTAAACTTTTTACTGCTCTTAAAGTCAACAAGCGTATTAATATTGGGATCAGCAATAAAGACAATATCTCCACCTTTTCCGCCATCTCCACCGTCAGGCCCTCCAAACTGAACAAATTTCTCACGCCTAAACGTAGCAGCTCCATCCCCTCCTTTTCCAGAAATTACTGTAATTACACTTTCATCTATAAACATTTCATCATCCTTTTCTTTTTTATACTTCTTTTCCGTTTGCTTGATAAAATTAAATTTTATAACAAATCGTTAACTTAAAGCAAGCTATTTACTTTTAGTTCTGCTTGATGCAGCCGCCTTTTTTTCTTTTCTATAATTCCAAGGCTCTGTATATCCTTTTCTAGAAAACAGCCCCAATTTTTTCTGCTTCGCATTTTCTTGATATTTTTCAAATTGCGTGTCTTTTTTAGCATATTCCTGATACCACCAGGCATTTCCCGTTTTTACCATTTCTTCATTAACATTTTTACCATTCGCATAAATAATCGCAACTGTTCTGCCATATCTATCCTTATTTTTCACTTCCACGCTCAAATTTTTCCCAGTCACCAATTTTTCAAGCGCCTGTCTGCTTTCAGATCCATAATCCTGTGTTTTTTCAGGTGCATCCATCCCGTACATCCTAATTCTCAACATCTCTCCAACAAATTTTCCATTTTCAACCTTTTGAATATTAATCGTATCTCCATCGCTAACCTTCAGCACTTGATAGCCATCTAAAATTTCAGGTTCAACTTCTTTTTTTTCTTTAGATTTTCTAGTTTTAGAACTTTTTTTGCCATTATTTTGGGAAATTTTGACATTTTTGGCTTTTCCAGCACTTTTTTCAGAACTCTTTCCGCCTTTACTAAACATCCCAAAAATCATAACTGCCGCAATTATAATTATTGCAGCAATTAATACTATCTGAGATTTTCCGTCATCAATTTTTTTTGCCATTTTTCTCCTACTTTTTTACTATTTTTCAAGCGCCTGTTTAAAATCTTCAATCAAGTCATCAATATTTTCAAATCCAGCTGCAACTCTAATCAATGAATGTGTAAATCCTCTAGCTTCCTTTTCTTCTTCAGGCATTTCTGCATGAGTTATTGTGCTTGGATGAGTTACCAATGTTTCAGCTCCACCAAGACTTGCCGCAAATAATGCCACATTTAAACTTTCAAAAAATGTTTTTACTTTTGAGTCATCTTTTAAAGTGAACGAGAATACTGAACCTCCACCTGTTGCCTGACTTTCATGAATTTTTTTACCTTTATTTGTATCTAAAGTCGGATAGTAAATTTTATCAACTGCATCGTGACTTTGGAAAAATTCTATAAGTTTTTTTGCATTTTCCTGTGCCGCTTCCACTCTTAATTTTAATGTTTTCAAACTTCTCATCAAAAGCCAGCTGTCAAATGGCGATATTAAAGCACCAGCCGCAACTTGTGAAAATTTAATCTTTTCTGCAAGTTCCTCATCATTTGTAATTGCAACTCCACCTAGCAAATCATGATGTCCTGATAAAAATTTAGTTGCACTGTGAACTACAATATCAATTCCAAAATCAAGCGGCTTTTGCAAATATGGCGTCATAAACGTATTATCTGCAATAGTTATAAGATTATGCTCTTTTGCAAGTTTTACAACTCCTCTTATATCAGTTACATCAAGTAGCGGATTTGACGGTGTTTCAATAAAAATTGCTTTAGTATTAGGTTTTAACGCTTTTCTTATATTTTCCAAATCAGTTGTATCAACAAATGTAGATTCTATTCCAAATCTTGAGTAAATATCGTGTAAAACTCTATAAGTCCCTCCATAAATATCTTGTCCCAAAATGATATGATCTCCAGCCGAAAACATTGTAAATACAGATGTCGTAGTTGCCATTCCAGATGAAAAGGCATAGGCATATTTTCCATTTTCAAGAGCCGCAATAATTTCCTCCAGTTCATTTCTCGTAGGCGCTGAAACTCTAGAATATTCAAATTCCTGTGTCACTCCAAATTCTGCAACAGGAAATGTAGAAGCAAAATTAACATTTGTTCCCCATAATTCCTTCTTTTTCCCTTCTCTTACTCCGTGTATTGTTTTTGTTTCAAATTTCATAATTTATCAGCTCACTTTCTATATTTTTATCAATTTTTTTATTTAAAATTTTACAATAATTTATGCGGAATTTTTATTATTTTCTCATAAGCAGTACGCTTTGCCCCTAAATCAGGCTCCCTATCCAAATAAATTAAGCCACAAAAACTAAACCCATTTTTCGCAAGAAGCCTTTTCATCGGCTCATTATTTTCATGCGTATCCGCCTTTAAACTAAGTATCTTATTCTCGATGCAAACTCCTTCAGAAAATTCCAGTATTTTTGTAGCAAGACCTTTATTTTTCACATCAGAATCGACTGCCAGCCTATGAACTACCATATAATCATCATCATCTGTTATCCATTTTCCCTCAATCTTAGAATATGGCTCTTCTCTTTCAGGCGATAATACAATCGTTCCAACAATTTTTCCAGAAACTTTTTCTCCAGGCTTATCATTATTTTCAGCAGTTTCTTCCAAAACATAACTAATCCCTTTTTTTACATCACTTTCAATAACTCCCCTATTTGGATACCCCTTTTGCCATTGATCCAATCCCATTTTCTTCAATTCAGCTTTCGCCTTCTCAATAATTTCCAAAATTATGTCAATATCATCAAAAGTTGATTTTCTAAAATTCATCAATTTTTTTACCTCCTTCAATCATAAATAATTTATATTTGCCAATTTATTTCATCTTTCCCCAATTCCTTCAAAATTTCATTAGCCTTTTTAAAATGTCCGCAACCAAAAAAACCACGGCTTGCCGACAACGGACTAGGATGCACACTTTCCAGAATATAATGTCTATCCGTATCAATAAAGGCTTTCTTGCTTTTTGCATTATTTCCCCAAAGTATGAAAATTAACGGATCTTCACGTCTATTTAAATATTTTATCACATTATCTGTAAAAATTTCCCAGCCTATCTTTGAATGTGAATTAGCATTTCCAGCAACTACAGTAAGCGCTGTATTTAAAAGCAGCACTCCTTGCTTTGCCCAGCTTTCAAGAAATCCATTTCTGCTCATTTTATAACCAAATTCATTTTCTATTTCCTTGTAAATATTTTTTAAGGAAGGCGGCAATGCAACTCCCTGCTTTACTGAAAATGCCAGTCCGTGTGCCTGATTTTCCCCATGATACGGATCTTGCCCCAAAATTACAACTTTTGCAGTCCTTGTAGCTTGTCAGCTTAAATGCAGAAAAAATTTCATATTTATCAGGATAAATTGTCTTTGTCTTATATTCACTTATCAAAAATTTTCTCAAGTTCAAATAATAATCCTTTTCAAATTCCTTTTCATTTTTAAAAAAATTTCATCCCAGTCATTTCCAATATTAACCATTTTTCCTCTTCCTTTCCTAAAAATATCTTTTTAAAATAGAAATTACATTTCTAATTATTTAACAATAAAAGTCTCTCAAATCTTTGCTAAAAAAATTTATAATAGAATTACTCAAAAACTATGACTATCTTACTCAAATCCTAAGATTATATAATTTGTAATAGTTCGATTTTAAATGGAGCTAAATATAATTAAATTTATACAAATGGATTATAAAATCTCCCTCCATTTACCTTCACCAGCACTATCGAAGTAACCACAAATATTGCAGTCACAATAATCGCCACGATATCAGCCACTTTCATTTTCCTAGCCTGATACCAGGTCCTTTTTTTTCTTTTCCCAAACCCTCTCAAAATCATAGCATTGCTTATAATATCTATTTTTTCAATGCTTGAAAATATTAACGGCATTAACGTATAAGATACATTTTTTATTCTTGTCATCAATTTTACATTTTTAGAAATATCAATTCCCTTTGCCTGTTGTGCTTTACTAATCGTAACAAAATCCTCCTGAACAGTTGGGATATATCTTAGCGCAATTGAAACTGCATAGGAAAATTTATATGGCACTCCTATTCTATTCAACGAAGAAGCAAACTCGCTTGGATTTGTTGTAATTATGAAAAGCAGGGCAACAGGAATAACTGAAAAATATTTTACAAATATATTAAATTCATAAAATAACTGTTCCCAAGTTACCACATAATTTCCAAAAAAATTTTTAAAGAATATCATGTCTTGTTCCATATATCTTTTGTTCCTTCAAGTGGGAAAAATAAAAAAATCATAATTAAATTTAATACAAGAAAAAAATAGAAATTAGATAAAATACGATTTTTATTTCATTAAATTTTATTTTTGAAATTTTAAAAAGCACAAATCCCAAAAGTGTCAAAGCTGCAAGAAATCTTGTATCATAGGTAAGCATAATAGCCACAGTCCACAATATAAAGCAAATCAGTTTTGCAGCTCCATTTAATCTATGAATTACTGAATCTTTCTCAATATACTCCAATAAAAATGTATTTTCCATCTAATCACCTGCCTTTTTCTGTTCTTTTTCACAATTTTTTTCATAATGAAACAAATGTACTTATGAGTTCTTCAGGGTTTATTTCTATTTTTTCTGCCACGTAATGAAGTGAAGTTTCCCTTAAATTTGCCTGTTCCAGTACTTTTTTATCTGCCAAAATCTGTGCTGGATTTCCAGATTTTATAATTTGTCCATCATTAAAAACATAAGCCTTGTCGGTATATTCCAGCATTAGATGCATATCATGGGTTATAAATAAAATTGTAATTCCATATTCATTCAGCCGCTTCAAAAATTCCATTATTTCCCTATAATGAAAAAGATCCTGCCCAGCAGTCGGCTCATCAACTATTATTATTTCAGGCTCTAAAACAAGCACAGATGCTATCGTAACTCTTTTCTTCTGCCCATAGCTAAGTGCCTTTATTGGCCATTTCCTAAATGGCTTTAATTTACATATTTCCAAAATTTCAAGAACTCTTTTTCTATTTCATCTTCAGAAACACCTCTAGTTTTCAGCCCCTAATGCAACTTCTTCAAAAACTGTAACTTTTGAAATCATCGCATTTGGATTTTGCAGTACAAATCCTATTTTTTCAGCTCTTTTTGCTATGCTTTCATTACTTATATCCAAATTTTTATAATAAATTTTACCTTCATCCTGCCTTTCAAATCCTGCAATAACCTTTGACAACGTTGACTTTCCAGCTCCATTTGAGCCAACAATGCTTATCATTTCACCTTTTTCCACACTTAAATTTATATTTTTTTAAGATTTTTTTCTTTTTTTCATTATATGAAAATGAAATATTTTCCAGCTTTAATAATGTATTTTCAGATTTTTTTACTTTCTTTTGGAGAATTATATTTTTATCCAATTTAAAATGCTGTCTTTTGCTGCAGAAAAATCAATTTTTTCAAGACTAGAAATATCATCATATTTTTCAAGATTATCGTTGCTATATTTAAGCAAAGAAATATACAAAGGTTCTCTTATATTCATTTTGCCTAGCAAATTTCCCTTCAAAATATTATCAGGCGTATCATCAGCAATAATTCTTCCCTTATCAACGACAATAATCCTGTCAATTTCCCTATGCAGCACATCTTCAAGCCTATGCTCTATAATTATCGTTGTAAGTTTTTTATCTTTATGAAGTTCACTTATCAATTCAATGGCATGTTTTCCACTAAGCGGATCAAGATTTGCAAGCGGCTCATCATAAAGCACTATTTTAGCATTATCAACCATAATTCCAGCAAGCGATACTTTCTGTTTCTGCCCTCCCGATAAATCATGCGGCTTCAAGTCAAGCAATGTTTCAATCCTTACAAACTGTGCTATTTCCTTTACCTTTTCTTTCATTACAGTCGTTTCAACCTCATCATTTTCCAATGCAAAAGCTATATCTTCAGCAACTGTAAGCCCTACAAACTGTGCATCTGAATCTTGAAGAACAGTTCCCACATATTTAGAATGTTCAAAAATCTCTTTACACCTTTTACCATAAATTTCCAGTTTCCCTTCAATTTCTCCCTTATAAAAATATGGAGCAAGCCCATTTATACAATGTCCCAAAGTGCTTTTTCCCGAGCCTGATGCCCCTATTATCACAACTTTCTCCCCTTCATAAATTTTCAAATTTATATTATGCAATGTAGGTTCTGACTGACTTTCATATTTAAATGTAAAATTTTCAAAATTTATTGCAATTTTTCTTCCTTCTTTTTTTTCTTCCAATAATTCTCCTCCATTATTCTCCATTTCAAAAATACCCGCCTAATCTTCCCACAGTTGCTAATACTTAAAAACTGTCTGAAAAGTGCGGGTTATTTAAATTATTCCTCTTTTAAGCTTCCTTTGCTTATTATTGTTTTTGAAAATGCAAATATTAAAATTGTTCCTAAAATAGCCACAACCAGCATATTTCCAAGCGCCGCTACAACTCCTTGCGCAAATGCCTTTGCTTGCGGTTCTTTATATATTGCAATATCAATAATTGGAGCCAGAACTACCCAGCTTATTAAACTTATAACTGCTTCTCCCACTATAAATTTTACAATTTTTGCTCCATTAAAATTTTCAATTTTTATGATTTTTCCTAAAAATCCAATTCCCATTCCAAAAAATGCCGCCGCAATTACCCAGCTGAACCAAACATTTCCATATCCTGAAATATCATTAAGCGTATGCCCAATAAATCCAATCCCTAACCCAACTGCAGGCCCATATATAAATGCCATCAATGCCACAAAGGCAAAAGTTACCTGTAATGTTGTATTTGGAATAGGCGTAGGAATAGCCACAAATCTTGACAATACAATGTAAACTGCCGCTCCAATTCCCATTGCCACTACTTTTTTTATCGCTGATGCTTCCATTATTCTCACCTCTTATACATTTTTACTTATTATTTTAATATTATATACTAATATTACTTTTTTCTCAACTAAAAATAGCAACTTTTATACAGATTTCATCTGATCCTTCCTAATCTTTAAATCGTATACTTATCTCTTCCTTTTCAACTTCCAGATGAACTGTCTCCACCTTTGCATTTTCCAAAATTTTTCTTGAAGCCTTTGTAGAATCAAGCGATTTATGCTTATCAGAAAAGTACACTACTTTTTTTATCCCAGCCTGAACAATTGCTTTAGCACATTCATTACAAGGAAAATGAGTCACGTAAATAGTACAGTTTTTAAGAGACTTTATACTATTCAAAATCGCATTCAATTCAGCATGAACAACATAGGGATACTTCGTTTCCAAAAAATCCCCTTCCCGATCCCAAGGCATCTCATCATCCGAACTCCCTTGCGGAAACCCATTATAACCAATTCCAATAATCTTTTTATCCTCATCAATAATACAAGCTCCAACCTGTGTAGATGGATCCTTGCTTCTCATTCCAGACAAAAAGGCTATTCCCATAAAATATTCATCCCACGATAAATAATCCTGTCTTTTAGACATTTTTACACCTCACCTTCTAAAATATCCAATTATTTCACAACTGCTTTTTTCCTTAACATCAGAAAACTGTATTTCCAATTTATCCTCTTTACTAAGCTCAATTCCTCGCTTAACAATTTCTCCATTTTTCCGAGTTATCGTATACCCTTGCTTCAAAATATCGTTTACCGAATATTTAGAAAGCTGTGCCTTTTTATACTTCAGCTCATTTTTCCGATTCTCAAAAAATTCCAGCATTATTTCATTAAATTTAGCCGATTTCTCCCTCAAATTTTCCTTTTCACTCAAAATCACTTTTTCCAAATTAATTCTATCAAATCTCTGTTTACGATAATCCAGCTGCTCCTTTGACTTTTGCAAAATTCTTTTTAATTCCCTTGATAATTTTTGCTCCTTTTCCATCAAGTCAAATTTTTTATTGTCCAGAATATTTGCAAAATTCTTTTATATAATAGTTATTTTTTCTATATTCCAGCTCTTTTTTCATCATTGCAACCCTATTTAAAAGTGACTTTGCTCAAAAGATTTTTTTTATTTTCCAACTCATCTGCCAGTTTATCTTTTTCAGGAATCAAGATTTCCGCCGCCTGAGTCGGTGTCGCTGCCCGTTTGTCGGCAACCAGGTCAGAAAGCAAATTATCAATTTCATGCCCCACTGCTGAAATCACAGGAAATTTCTGATTTATAAATAGCCTCTATCACTTCTTCCTCATTAAATGCCCACAAATCCTCAATGCTTCCACCACCACGCCCAACAATAAGTGTATCTATTTCAAGCTGCTTTTCTTCATTCATCCTGTTAAAAAACTCAATTCCTGCCGAAACTTCACGTGCAGCCCCTTCTCCTTGAACTTTTGCAGGATAAAGGTAAATATTCACATTTGGAAATCTTTTATGTGTCGTATTTATAATATCTCTAATCGCAGCCCCTGTATCAGCTGTCACAACTCCAACATTTATTGGTAATTGTGGCAATTTCTTCTTTATTTCATCAGAAAAATATCCCTTTTCAAAATACAACTTTTTAAGCATTTCCATCTTTTCATAAAGTAATCCCAAAGAATTGCTTTTTTCAAGAAAATCCGCCACAATCTGATAACTCCCGTTAGCTTCATAAAGTGTCACATTCCCACGAATTTTTACCGAATCCCCTTCCTTCAGATCCTCAGGCACATTTCTATATTTATACCGAAAAATAGCGCATTTCACACTCGCATTCGAATCCTTCAATGTAAAATACAAATGCCCAGACCGATAATAAGTAATATTGGAAAGCTCCCCTTCAATAAAAATATTCTTAAATGTCCTTGTCCCCTCCAAAAACATCTTCACTTCCCTATTTATCTCACTTACAGAAAACACTGTCTGTTCCATAATTTTCCCCATTTCTATCAGTTTTTGCTATTTAATAATAACATATTTCAATCCTTTTCTCAACTAGTGAAAATTTTCCAAATCTTCCTAATCTTGTAAAAAAATATTCTCAAAGCCTTATTTTTTTCAATATTTCTTCGGTTAAATCAGTCTTATCAAAAATAATATTAATCTTTTTTTATTATCGTTTCAAAATTATCAATTCCAACTGGTAAATTTTTATTTTTTTCCCTTCTTTTTTTCATTTTTCCTCAATTTTTCTCTTTCTTTATTGCCACTACTTATAGTGAACCCTATTTAAAAATTAAATTGCTAAAAGATTATATAAATTTAGGGTTTGAGTAAAATAGTCATAACTTTTTGAGTTCAGTTTTAAAGTATTTTTACTATATATAATAATGTAGTTCAAACGGAAAAAATTAAATCTATAATTTTTCATAACAATAAAAAAACATAATCTAGAACTTTTTAATTAACTAGTTCGCTAGATTATGCTTTTCAAATATTATTTGATTCTAAAATATATCCTTGTCAGATAATTTTGCATCTTTTGTTCTAAACATTTCAAGCAATTTTTCCACCGTCAATTTTTTCTTTTCTTCACCTTTTATATCAAAAATTACTTCTCCTGCATGAAGCATAATTAGTCTATTTCCATAAGTTATGGCATCTTGCATATTATGTGTTATCATTAGGCTTGTTATGTTATTCTTTTCAATAATTTCCTTCGTTTTTTCAAGGATTATTTTAGAAGTTTGAGGATCAAGTGCCGCTGTATGTTCATCTAATAATAATATATCTGGACGGTTCAAAGTTGCCATTATTAATGACAGACATTGCCGTTGACCACCTGATAGAAGTCCTACTTGTGTAAATAGCTGATTTTCCAGCCCTAATCCTAAACTTGCCAACTGCTTTTTGTAAAATTCTATATTCTTTACATCCAGTCCAAATGTAAAGTTGAACCGTTTACCTTTATTTTTAGCCATTGACAAATTTTCCAGCACTGTCATAGAAGGAGCTGTTCCCATTGTTGGGTTTTGGTAAACTTGTGAAATCCATTTTGCTCTTTTGTGCTGAACAACATTTGTTATATCATTTCCATTTAAAATCACGTTTCCGCCATCTGGGATAATTTGACCCGTTTAATACATTTAAAAGAGTAGATTTTCCTGCACCGTTACTCCCAATAATTGTTATAAAGTCCCCATCATTTATTGTAAAGTTTAATCCTTTAAATACCTGCTTTTCTGTTCCTAATTCAGAGAAGAAAGTTTTATATAAATTTTTTAATTCTATCATTATGCTTCTCCCTTCTCAATTAATTTTACCTTTTTCTTACCTTTTTTAGATTTATTAATAAGTTCATTCCATAAAATTGCAGCCAAAATCACCGCTGTTATCAATTTAACATCTGTCGGCTTAACTTCAAGTATTTTTATAACATCATCACTAAAGTGAAGACTTTCATAAATACTTCTTGTCCAGCTGTTTGACATTAGTGCCAAGTTTATTATAAAGTAATACATAAGCGATCCTATCGTAACAATTGAAACTTCATTTATTACACGGGATTTTTTCAATACACCGAGTCCAAGAATTATAGCTGCAAGACCAATAACAATCGTTCCAACTCCCGACTGCAAATCTGCAACTTTAATATTTTGTGCAAATAATGCCCCAGACAATGCCACAACTCCATTCGCAAGCATCAGCCCAAATATTTTCAATCTTTTTTCATTTACCCCAAGACTTACCACAAGCTGCTCATTATTTCCCAATGCCCGTAATGCAAAACCAAATTTAGAAGTTAGAATATAATCAATTATCATTTTTATAATAAATGCAATCAATACTGTAAGCATAAGTTTTACATCCTGTGTTTTTACCACATAAATTATTAATGCAATTGTAAAAATTATATAAACAGAAAGTGTTCTAATCATATATTTATTTTCTTTAATTTTATAGTCGTAAAATCCCTTTAATACAAGTAGAATTACAAATGCAATTACAAAAGGCACAAAATCCTTTTTATATGAAATTATTTCATAAATACTTCTATCTGGCGTAATAAATACGTTTGGCATCCCAACAATTCTGGAGTTTATACTATAAAGCCCCGTCATTACCAAAATCCCCGAAAGCAATCCGTTAATTTTCAAATAAACATGCAATGCCCCAGTTACATATCCTGCAATCATTCCACAAACAACTGCAAGAATCAATCCCATAATAGGATTTGTTATCCCAAAAAATCCATTTTTAGAAAGTGCAAATGCCGCAAATACAAATCCTCCCAGCGGAAATGTCCCATCCACCGACATATCAGGAAAATCCAGTATTTTATAAGTCAGATACACTCCCATTACCATTATTGAATATATAAATCCTGTTTTAAAAGCCTCAGGAAGACTCTGTAAAAATACTAATAACTCATTCATCTACCTTTTTCTCTCTTTCTCTAAAAATTTATTAAATCTATTCAGCATCTTTTTTTATTATTCCTATAAATAGCGATTTGTTATAAATTCTTCAAGAACTTTTGCCAAATAGCATTTATTTTATTTTCCTACAAACTCAGCTCCATTAAATGCAGGATTTTTCAAATCTAATCCCAGTGCTTGCGCTGTTTTACTATTTACATAAAGTTTCATTTGTTTTGAAGTTTCAAAAGGAATTTGAGAAACAGGTTTTCCTTTAAGAATTTCAATTGCCATTTCTCCAGTACGTTTTCCAAGTGCATAATAATCTAATCCCATTGTAAATAATGCTCCTTCTTTTACTGAAGAATTTTCACTTACAACTACAGGCTTTTTAGCATTAACAGCTTCTGAAGCAATCAGGTTCATTCCAGACACTACAAGGTTATCTGTCGGCAAATACAATGCATCAGTTGATCCCAATAGATTTTTAGTAGCTTGCGCCAGTTCACCAAAGTTATTTATACCTTGCAATACAACTTCTATATTTTTTTGCTTTAGCAATTTTTTGAATTTCTTGAACTTGAACTGCTGAATTTTGTTCTGATGGATTATATAAAACTCCGATTTTCTTAGTTCCAGGCTTTAATTTTAACAGTAAATCAAGCTGAGCCTCAACATTTTCCAATTTATCACTTGTTCCTGTAACATTTGGATTTAAAAGTTTTGCACTTGCAGGATCAGTTACAGCTGAAAACAGTACAGGAATATCTGAAATATTATTCACCAATGCTTGTGCCGATGGTGTAGCAATACCAAATACAAGATCTTTTTTATCCGCCTTATAATTTGTAGCAATCAAATTTGCATTTGTAACTTCCCCATTTGCATTTTTTTCATCAAAATCTGCCTTTATTCCAGCTTCCTTAAATGCAGCCTTAAATCCTTCCTTTTGCCAAGTTAAGTGAAGGATGTTCCATAAATTGAGTTATCCCAATTTTATAAACCTGTTTATTTCCAGAATCCTTTGAATCTTTTTTCCCATTGACAGCGTCGTTACTATTTCCACATGCCAACATCAACATACCTATCATTATTAACAGTATCTTTTTCATTCTCTTTCCTTTCTCTCCAAATTACGTTTCTTTATTTATATTAAACTTATATTATGATTTTTTATTTTATTGAACCATTTTAGCTTTGGACTTCACATCTTCTGGCAATGAAATTCCAAGTGCCGCAAGTGTTTTTTCATTAACTACAATTTCACTAAGAGGCATTGTCTTAAATTTAATTTCACTTGGCTTTTTACCATTCTTCAAGATGTCAATTGCCATTTTACCAGCTTCTTTTCCAATTTCATAATAACTTACACCTTGTGTAATCAATGCTCCACCTTTAACGTGAGCCGCTTCCGCACCAAATACTATCTTTTTAGCCGCAGTCGCCTTATCTGTAATCAAGCTCACAACCGAAGCCACAAGATTATCTGTCGGCAAATAGATCGCATCTGCTTCTCTTACTAAATTATCTACTGTTTGCGGTATTTCATTTGCCTGTACAACACTTTTCTCAACAATATTCAATCCTAATTCTTTTGCCGCTTTTTTCAAATCTTCCACTTGGATTTTTGAATTTTGTTCTGAAGAATTATAAATTACCCCAATATTTTTTACATTTGGGCCTATTTTTTTCAATAATTCAAGCTGCTGTTTTACATCCATTCTATCACTTACACCAGTTACATTATTCTTCATAATTCCTGCAGACTGTGGATCTGTAATTGCCGCAAACACCACAGGTATGTCATTTGTAGCTTGCGAAGCTGATTGAGCCGCATTTGTCGCAATCGCAAATATCAAATCTTCCTTTGAGCTGACAAAGTTGTTAGCAATCAGATTTGAATTAGTTGTTTCTCCATTTGCATTCTTTTCATCAAATTCAGCATTAACTCCCGCTTCCTTAAACGCAGCCTTAAACCCTTCTCTCGCACTATCAAGTGCCGGATGTGATACAATCTGCGTAATCCCAATTCTATACTTCTTAGAGCCTGTCCCAGCATTCCCGCTGCTCTTACTCTCACTTCCAGAATTCCCGCAGCTCAAAACCATAAACATCAAAGCGCTTACCAAAATTAGCAATTTTTTCATAAACTTTTCCTCTCTTTCCTACTATCCTACAATTTTTTTCACTATATTTGAACATTTAACAAAGAATTTTACCCTCATTTTAATATTATTTATTAATTCTGCTCCACTTGTAAAAATCAGATATTTCTTACTAAATATTCATTAAAATAATATAGCAAATATTATTTCCTTCTGCAATAAAAAAATAATACCATTTTTTTGCTTTAAATCAAATTATTATTTTCTTTTTTTATTACTTTTTTTGATTATTTTTTTATTCCCTAAATCTTTTTTTCCGCTCAACTAGCCCCTTAAAAAATCATTCTTATTATTTGGAAACAAGGGGTTTTAACCCCTTGCATAATAAATTTATTATTGAATATATTAAAAACTGTATTGTTGGCAAAATCATATTAAACTCACCATTTTCAATTTTATATTTATAAGTAGCCAAATTAGCCAGTTCCAAACTGTGGGTAACTATTATTATTGACTGATTTCTTTCCCTATTTATTTTCATAAACAGCTCATTTATAAGATTACTTGTTTCTGTATCCAAATTCCCAGTTGGCTCATCAGCCAGTATTATATCAGGGTCATTAATCATTGCCCTTGCTATTGCAACCCGCTGCTTTTCCCCTCCTGAAAGTTCCATTGGCTTATGTTTTACCCGCTTTGCAAGCCCTACAAGCGCCAGCAGTTCCTTCGCTTTTTTCTTTATTTCATTTTTATTCATACTTTTATTGATAAGTGCAGGCATCATAACATTTTCAAGCGCCGTAAACTCATTTAGCAAATAGTGGAATTGAAACACAAATCCTATTTTTTTATTTCTTATAACCGTTTTAGCCTTCTCATCCCTATAATGAATTTTTCTCCACCAATGTAAATTTCCCCGTCAGTCGGCTCATCCAAAAGTCCTAATATATTTAAAAGTGAAGTTTTACCACTTCCTGATTTACCTTGAATCGAAATAAAATCTCCTTTGTTAAAAGCCAAATTTATATTTTTCAAAATATGGATATTTTCAACTTTTGTCTTATAAATTTTATTGACATTTTTTTCAATTCTATTATCTTATTCATATTTCAATGCCTCCACAGGTTTCAATCTTGCCGCCCTTGCCGCAGGGAAAATTGTTGATAAAAATACAACGGCAAATGTTACTCCATAAATAATCAAAAGTTCCTTTTGTGAAATATACAACGGCAATTCTTCCAAATAATAAGTTCCACTTTTCATATATTCCTTAAATAAGGCTTTTAAAGCCACAAGTACAAGTGGAGAAAGCAAACTTGCTAAAATCATTCCAAAAACTCCGATTATTAACCCTTCTATTGTAAAAATTTTTCTAATACTGCTGTTTGTATAACCAATTGATTTTAAAATTCCAATATCCTTTATTTTTTCCCGCACAATCATATTCAAAATTACAGATACAGCAAAGCTTGCAATAATCAGAAGCAAACTTAAAATAGCAATCAATACAAATCTTTCAAATTGTACCGCCCTTAATAAATTCTGATTAATTGTTTTCCAGCTTATTGCCCCATATTCTTTGGAATTTATGACATTTCTTACTTGACTTAATATTCCTTCAACCTTTTCAGGATGTTCAACTTTGATTCCAATTTCTGTTGCCACTCTTCCCTGATCTGATAAAATTTGCATAGCTTCTAAAGGTACAATTGCAAGATTTGAATCATAATCTAAAAATCCGGTCTTAAAGATTCCTCTTACAATAAGTTTTATCTCCTTATTTTCAGCCGATACAAGACTTATTTCATTTCCAACTTTAAGATTCATTTCGGTAGCCAGCTGTTCACCAACTAAAACTGAATTAAGTTCTGAAATATTGTTATTTCCATCTACTATTTTCAAGTTAAGCCCATTTTTTACATTTTCTGGACTTATTCCGTCAGCTAACACGCCTTTTGCCAGGCCGTTGCCTTTTAATATCGACTGGCTGTTCATTTGCGGGATAACAGCTTTTATTCCTTTAATTTTTTTTACATTTTCTACAGTTCCTTCATAATTATCAAAAAATTTTGATTTTTTATTTTTTACAAGAATATGCGGACTCATTGTCAATAATGAATTTATCATATTTTTTTCCAGACCATTTGAAACAGTCAATGAAACGATAAAAACTGTTACTGCAATAGCTACTCCAAGCACTGAAAATATACTTTGAAATTTTTCTTTCAATAATATGCCTAAATGCAATAAAAAAATTCTACCATAGTTACTTTTTTTACTCTCCTCCACTTTAGATTTTTCAATTTAAGATTTTTTTATTTTATGTCATTTGACATTTCACGTGAAATATTATAATTTTCCATAAGCGCCTCTTTCTGAGCCTTAACTTCAGCTATATCCAGTACAATTTCATTACCTTCTTCATCTTCAAAAATAATAAATTCACCATTTGCACTTTTTAACTTTTTTTACAAAATCATCAAAATCCTTATATTTTTCCCCATTAACTTTTGTAATAATTTTATTTTCCAAATCTGAATATCCTAAATTTACATCAAATGGAAGCACTCTTACCAATATGACTAGCCCATTATAATCCTTGAACAATTCCTCCCTGTCATAAATTGCAGGTAAAGTATTAGTAGGATTAGCCTGAGAAACAGCTGTGATGTAATTCGTTGTAAGCGGCTCAAAAACCAATCCTCCATAAATATAATATGAAGGCGCTTCCTGCAGCTTTGTACTTTTTACAACACTATATTTTATATCTGTTTTCTTTAACGTTACTTGACCCTTTTCAATTTTTTTATCTCTTATAATTTCATAGCTTAAATTTTCTCCGTATTTTTTTTCCTGATTTACAAAATTAAAATCTGTCTTTTCATTTTTACGGAATTCTACTGTCCCATCTGATTCAATATCCTTGCCATCTAATTTTAACAGTACGTCATTTCTTTTTAAAACACCATTAAATGGTGAATTTTGAAAAACTTTCTTTATAATAATTCCTTTTGAATCGTTTTTTAATCCCAGCATTTTACGTTGCGACGTACTTTCCAGCTTTGCCCATTGTATTCCCAATTTTGGAGGTCCATCATAATTTCCATCCTTTATATCATCCAAAAAATTATTAAGTATATTAACAGGAATAAAATATCCAATATTATCAGCCTGCGTAAGTCCAGCAAAAGCAACTCCCACAACTCTTCCATTACTTAAAACAGGTCCTCCGCTATTTCCGCTATTAATCGCAGCATCAGTCTGTCCAATCAAAAATTTCTGATTTGTCAAAGTATACGTATTATGCTCCATTCTCGAAACGATTCCTCTAGTCGTACTAAGTTTATCCCCACCAAGCGGATACCCATAAACTGTAAGACTATCTTCAATTTTCGGAAGCGCTCCCAATTTTCAATGTAGTCGTTCCATTAAAAAATGCCTTATCTTCCACATCAATCATTGCCAAGTCATATTCTTCCGAAATAAATTTAACATTTGCCTTATATTTTCTAGAATCCCCTTCTTTTCTAACTTGCAGAAACTTTTCATTCAATACGGCATGAGCATTTGTAATAATTCTATTTCCATCTATAATAAATCCTGTCGCTGTCGAATTAAAATCCTGCCCATTTTGCCAAGGCGAAGCATAATTAAACATCTGATGCGCAGCATAAACTTTAACAAGCGCCTTCTTTACCGAACTGTCATCAGCAAAAATAAATCCACATAAAAATATGTTTATTATAAAAATTATTTTTTTTATGTTCATATTCCAAACCTTTCTCGAATATTCTAAATATCCATTTTTTTCCCCAATTTGATTTTGTATTAGCTTCAAAAAATAACAATTCATTATTTATATTCAACCTAATTTGTATCTTTTTTTATCCTTTGTTATCACTTCCAGAAATTTATCCATCTTTGCTCGAATTTACTCTCATTATTTTTTTACACTTGCACCTTCGATGTCTTTCATTTTAACTCGTATTTTTTTCAAAAAAATTTTCATTATTTTCAATTACAATCTTGTAACTAAACAAAAGAAATCCAGCTATTACGACATAACCCAAAAGAATTACAATAAAAGCAATTTTTTTATTGGCGTAAGTTTTTCAATCCCGCTAATTCCTTTATAAAAGTGAATGAATCGCTATACCAGCAATTATTATAAAAAAATAGATGACGAAATCATATATTTAAAGTCTGCCCTAAAAACATATTTATTTTTTTCTCATCTTTTTATTTTCATACTTATCAAGTTTATTTTTTTAAATTTTTCCATATTAATAAAATTATTCATCATCCTGTAATTTATAAAATTAAAAGCTTAATAATTTAAAAAAATTACTTAAAAATAAATTATTCTGTAGTTTTATAAACTTCTTCTCCTTCTTTTTTTAAATTCAAATTATTTCTTGCATATTTTTCATTTTTCTCATTTTCATCTGAATTTTTTTCCTGATCCAGCAATTTACTCTTTCTATTTTCAAGTTCCTTTTATTTCATTGCTTGTATTAACTAAACTAGTCTGCATAGCCTTTTTCCCCAAAAATACATTTACACTTTGTCCAATAAAATAAACAACTAGACTAAAAAATATAACATTTCCAATAATCCGTAATTTTTTCATTATCCCTCCTGCTTTTATTATTCCTTTTTATTTATTTTTTTATCTTTTCTTATTTTTTCAATTTCCTTCACAAAACTATCCAGACTGTCAAATTTTTTGTAAACAGAAGCAAATCTCACATAGGCAATTTCATCCAGATTTACCAAATATGAAAGTATCTTTTCACCCAGCTCACTAGATTTTATCTCGCCTGAATATTCTGTCAGTATTTCACGTTCAATTTTATCAATTGTTTCTTCAATTTTTTCAATGTCAATACTGCGATTTTCAAATGCCCTGACAATCCCGTTATAAACCTTCTCACGTGAATAAGGCTGCTTTGCTCCGCTCTTCTTTATTACAATTAATGACAATTCAGCAACTTTTTCATGAGTTGTAAATCTTTTTCCGCATTTTTCACACTCACGTCGTCTCTTAATTGAGTTTCCTTCAAAATAGGAACGACTATCAATAACTTTCGTATTTTCATAGCCACAAAATGGACATCTCATAATTCTTACCCCTATCTTTCTGAACCTCTTTACTTCCTTACCCTAATTACAATATTTAATATCTTTTAATAACCAGAATATTTTTTAATTTAAACAAAAAACATTAACTTCATTTCCATTATCCATTTATTTCTGCATCTCGAATAATTTCAATAATTTCTCCATTCGATTCAGCCTTTAACAATTTATCTATAAATTTGTCATCCCTTATCAATCTTGATATTCTTGCCAGCACCTTTAAATATTCCTGTGTTTTGTCCTCTGGGCACAAAAACATGAAAAAAATATTTACATTTTCATTATCCAGCGATTCATAATCTATTCCATTTCTAGAAATTCCAAAAGTCGCTATCAATTCATCCACAGCCTTTGTCTTAGCATGTGGCAATGCAATCTTCTTCCCAATTCCAGTTGATCCCATTTCTTCCCTTGCAAAAATATCATTTAATCCTAATTCTTCATCTTTTATTAAATTTGTCTTTTTCAAATTATTATACAATTCCCTAATTACTGTATTTTTAGTTTTTGATTCTAAATTTAAATTTATCGTATCAACTTTGATATAATCAGCAACATTTTTTTAGTTTCCATAAAATTCCTCCATAATAAATTTCCGTATTTTTTTAATTCAGTTTGTAAATTTCTATTTATAAAATTTTTCAAAAAAATCATAACCATTTTTTTTTAAAAAAATCTAAATAATTCTCCATTTTTTTCCTGAGTTTCATCCATACTCGAACTATTTTTTTACAATTTTCAAAAATCTCCTTATATTTTCGCATGCTTTCTTTTTTTACTTTTTTTTCAAGTATCAAGCTAATTTCATTTATATCATAAATCCCATGTTCTATCATTACTCTTCTCAAAAAAACGACAATACAACATAATATTTATAACCCTTTTTTTTAAATATGGAAGAGCATCAATAAAACTTAATATTTCTACCAGCTTATCAAAAAAATCTCCATTTTCCTCAGTCATATAATAAATTTTATCTATACTATCAAGTATATACAATGATATTTCCAATTTCTCAATATTTTTTTAAAAATATTTTTTTGAAAATTTTTTTATAATTTCTACATCTTTCACAACATAGTAATTATTTTTTTGAAGAAGTGTAATTTCAATTTCATTTAGCGGATTTAAAGAAACAATATCCCTTTTCTTAGATTTTCGGATACCATAAGCTGTTGCCATAATCTTTCCCAAAAATCTTTTGCTAAAAAAGCATTACCAATAAATCCGCCTCTTTCATTTCCTTTTTTAAAAAACAATACAGTTTGTTTTTATTATTTTCATATCCTACATTTCACATTTTTTTTATTTTTAGTTTTTTTAATACATTTATTTTTTTAATTATACAAAGGGTTATCCCTTTGTATAGATTAATATTTCTAAATTGTATAATTATAAACAAGTCTATTTTTTTATTTTTATGAATACTGAATTATCTAAAGTTTGATAATCTGTAAATTATTTGTGAACTTCCATCTTTTACAGAAATCTTTTGTTGGAAAGGAATATCCGTTTGAAGATTTATAATCACTAAAGTTTACAGTATTTCCATTACTTCTTATTGCAGTTAGCCAATTATTTGAGAATGTAAATGTATCTCCATTTCTAGTTTGAGTCTTTTTAGAAGTTATACCTCTTAACTTATTAAACACAGACAATATATTTGCTTCACTTTTCTCAACTCTTTGAGTGACAGTCTGTTTTAATTTTGGATAATAAATTGTTTTCTTACTTCCACTAAAAGTATAAACTTCTCCTTTATTTATACTCGGCGCTGTAATTGTCAGCTTCATTGTTCCCGAATTATAAGCCATCACATAGCTTTTGACTTCTTTTTGTCCCATTAATTGTCGCATCTTCAGTAACATTTACCGTAAAACTTCTTTTTTCCCAGAAATCCTTGGAAAAAGAAAATACCGATACCAATAAAAATAATAAAATAACTTTCTTTGCTACTGTTAATTGTCTTAACATAACTAAACTCACCTCTTTTTTAATTTTAAAACAGCTTATATATTACGCTATTTTATATATCTTAATACAACTTTCTTTAATTTGTTTGTGAATTTTCTTTATTTTGCTGTTCCTCTTCAGCTTTTACCTGATTTTGTATCTGATTATTAATCGTGTCATTAACACTCCATTTATAAACTAATACACTTTGAATATCAAATACGTTAAAACTTGGCTTAAATCTTATTTCTTTCATCTTATTAAAATCATTTAAATTTGTTACCTTCAAAGTTCCTATTTTTATTCCTCTTGGTAAAATATCACTTACTCCTGAAGTTTCTACATTAAATACTGTATTTTTATCAACTTTTCCTTCATTATAGTTCAGGATGGAAAAAGTTCCATTTCCATTTCCACGTAAAATTTGCTGATCAGTTCCATTTAATACAACGCTTAATTTTGATGTTTTACTTGTCAATAACGTTACTTCTGAATATTCATCACTTACTTTAGAAATTTTTCCAATAAGATATCCATTAAACATTACTGGCAAATTTATTTTTATGCCTTGCGCTGATCCCTTATTTATATACATTTTTTCCGATGAACTTCCATTTTCCACAAGCGCCACATCTGCTGCTATAAATTCAGATGGATTTTTTTGACGCATTTCCAGCATTTGCCGTAATTTCTCATTTTCTTCCTTCAAATATGCAAACTCCATATTCTGAACCTTATTTTTCTGCAATTCAAAATCTCTATTTTTATTATTTTCTACGTACTCTTCTATATAACTGATGTCATTAATTCTCGATTTCAATTTCAAAACTTGAGTATACAGCATACTTTTAACTTTTACCAGCCTGAAATTTACTGCCTGAGTTACTCCATCTAAAAACGTAAATGAACTTGTAATTCTATTTTTTTAAAAAGCAAATAATATTATTACTATAATTATTACAATTAAAATTGTTCTACCTGTACCTTTTTTTCAGAAAAAAATCCATTATTATCTAATCCTCTCATTTTTTTTGTTTCAATGCCATTATTTAATGTCAATTTTGTAATAAAAAGCCTTAAAAATCAAGATCTAAAAAAACATATTTTAAAAAATTGCTAAATTTCAAAAATAATAAAAAAACTATATAATTTCGACTTTTAAAGCGATATTATTATAATATCATATAACATACATTATATCAAGTATTTTTTTATAATTTATTTTTTTAATTCAAATACTTGGTTTGGTTATCAAATAATTTCAATATTAATTTATTTTTCTAAAAAATAATAAAAAAAGGCACTATAAGTAAGTACCTTTTCTTAATCTATTCTTGACCAACAACAGCTCTATAACGTTTTTCAAGTTTTTGACGTCTTTCAGGATTATTTCTCAAATAGAAATTTACCTTTTCAATTATATCTGGAGTTGCCTGTGTTCCATCTTCCACAACTTCAACTGTGGCATTTTCATCTTCAGCAGCTGTTTCGAAGTTCCAGTAACTGAATCTAAATTAATTCTTTTCTTTATAACTTTTTCAGGTTTTGGCGCTGCCTCCTTTTTAAGAGCTTCCTTTCTATATTCTTCAAGAATTTTTTTTGTATTCACATCAGCAGAAGCCATTATTGAAACTGCCGCAATCCCAATCAAAATAAACTTTTTCATCTTAACTATCCTTTCTTTTTACTCATTTTTCTATATTCGTTTAGTATCATTTGCAACTTTTAGTTATATTATATCAATATCTATCAAAAAACTTCAAGAAAAAAATTTTTTAAGTTTTTCATCTACAATTAAATAATACTTAAAAATCAATAATTTCACCTATTTCATCTTTTTTTAAATTAATAAAAAAATTAAGTTAAAAAAATCCAAATTAAAGTAATTATTGCTATAATAAATTTACCAAAGTTCAAAGGTAGATTGGAGGTTATAATGAAAAAAATATTGATGCTAGCTGGAGCTTTGATTATATCTGCTGTATCATTTGCAGATTTAGAAAGCACAATCAAAAATCACTATAGTAATAAAACTATAGATTTAACGGTTGTATCAAAACCAAAACAAGAGGTGACAAAGTAGTGGAGCTGCTTCAACAGCTGTAAGAGATCAAATTATCTCATTTGCGCAAACAAAATTAGGTTCACCATATGTTTGGGGAGCAACTGGTCCGAATACATTTGATTGTTCAGGCTTCGTTGGTTACGTATTCAAAAAAGCTGCTAATGTAAGCTTGCCTAGAGTTTCAAGTTCACAAGCAACATTTAAACCAAGAATTTCATCAATGAATATGACGAAAGGCGATTTGGTATTTTTTGAAACAACTGGAAAAGGTCGTATTTCTCACGTAGGTATCTATATGGGTAATAGACAGTTCATTCACGCTTCTTCTGGAAGTAGAAGAGTAACAGTTTCTAGTTTAGACAGTAATTTTTACAACAAGACATTTAGATGGGCAATTAATCCATTTAGTTAATCTATGAATTAATTTCTTATAAATAAATATATTCTTTACATAAATTCTTGTACACACACAAGAAAAAAATCATTAATTGATTTTAAAAAAACTTTTGGAATGAGGAGTTTTATCTCAACTGAGGAGATAATGCTCCTTTTTTTATAAAAAAATCAAAAAGAAATAAAAATATAATCCTTATTTTTTTAAAATAAAAATTTATTTAAGGAGCGAATAAAAGCATTATGAAAATTAACAGATTATTTGAAATTATATATTTATTACTTGAAAAAAGGACAATTACTGCAAAAGAGCTTGCTGCACATTTTGAAGTGTCCGTAAGAACAATTTATAGGGATATTGATATTCTCGCTTCCGCTAGTATTCCTATCTATTTTCAAAGAGGAAAACATGGCGGAATAAAATTAATGGATAACTACATAATGAATAAATCCCTACTTTCCCAAAAGGAACAAAACGAAATACTTTACGCCCTCCAAAGCCTAAATGCCACAAACTACTTCAACAACGATAAAACTCTCTCAAAATTAAGTGCCATTTTCAATCAAAAAGCAGACAACTGGATAAAAATAGATTTCTCAAGGTACAACAATGATGACGACAATACCCTATTTGAAAAATTAAAAGAAGCAATATTGACTAAACAAACTGTAAAATTTGACTACTTCAATACAAAAGGTAAGCATTCTGAAAGAACTGCAGATCCCCTGACTTTATGGTTTAAGGAAAAAGCCTGGTACTTATTTGCCTATTGCCACAAAAAAATGATATTCGTCAATTTAAAATAACAAGAATTAAAAATCTAACTTTAACAAACGAATATTTTGAAAAAACAATCAAAGACTTTGAAATAAATAACAACAAAAGTACAGTAAAAAAATGTAAAAATCATAATTGAAATAGACAAATCACAAGCATACCGTGTCTATGATGAATTTTCTGAAGAGAATATAAACAAAATGGAAAATGGAAATTTTTGAAATTATAATGGAATATCCTGAAAATGGATGGGTTTATGGCTATCTTCTATCCTTTGGAGAACATTTGAAAGTAAAAGAACCAGAGAGAATAAAGAAAAATTTTGTTTGAAAAAAATTGTAAAAAATGAAGAAAAAAATTATATTTAAAAAAATAATAGTTATCCTTATCTTAATTTTTTTTAATAGGAGTAAAAAAATGATAAAATTTGGTGAAAAAAATATAAAAAAATGATGATATTTTTACCGTATATCTTAAAGATATGTGATGGTACAAATAATATATTAAAAATAATAGTTACTCTTCCTCTTTTTAGGAGAAAAAGGGTTCTGAAGTAAGTAATACAGGAGATAAAGAACTTGATGAAATATTAAAGGAGTCTTATCCTGTTTTAATTAACTATAATGAAATTTATGAGATAGTATTTGAGAACTATATAATGTATCAAATTAGAAATGAATCCTTTGCAAATCCTGATGAAAATAGCAAAAATTTCGGGAAAGTATTTCGTAATAATTAAAAATTCTTCGTATCTTAAAATGGTAAAAAAATATTACTTTTTATAATGATATTTTTGATAATAAATACATGCACTATGGGATTTTTTTCATGGAATCATGTAATTGACATTATTTCAGCAGAAGAACCTAAAATTGCAAAAATTAGAGAACCATACTGAAGAATAAGTATTGTTTAAAAATAAATAAATAATATTATTATAAATATGACATACTGATGTCATATTTTTTTGTATTATAATATCTATAGAAAAATTTTTAAAGAGGAGGAATTTTTTTATATTAATACCAAGTCTCACTTAAATAACAGAATTTATTAAAAACTTTTTTTAATAAAGGATATAAACCTAATATTTTCAAATAGTTTAAAAAATATAATTTTTCATTTTTCAAAACAGAGTCTAGTATAAACTGATACAGTCGAAAGCATTTTATTTCTGTGCTGAAGCTAAAAAAAACTGTTTGAGCATAGCGAGTTTTTTTGTCAGATACTGAAAAATGTCGTAGACATAGCCATGAGGTTGTAGCATTTTGCGGCAATGAGCAATCCTACGAAAATAAAAAAAGAAAAAAATAGGGAATAATAAATTAATAAAGGTGGTATAATTATGAAATATGAAATAGTAGAAATTAAAAGAAAAAAACTCTTGTTGGATTTAAAACACGAGTGAAAGATGATGAAACAATGTCTGAAAAAAATTTCAAATTTATGGGAAAAAAACTATATTCTGAAAAAGGTTCCAAAAATATAAAGGAAAGAATAAATGATAATTCTATTGGAGTCTATTATAATTACAGTAATGAAAAATGGCTTTGAATATGATTGTCTTACAGGTTGTGAAGTGAAAAAAATAAAATTGATGAAAATTCCTGAAGATATGATAAAAATAAAAATTCCCAAAGGAAAGATATGCAAAAATTTGTGATTTTTTTGGTGATCCTGTAAAAGGCTGTTGGAGAATTTTTGGTATAAATTTTGGGAAGAATTTGGGAAGGAAAAAAATCTGATATAAGAAACTATACTTATGATTTTTGAAGAATATATAGCAGGTAATGATTATGAAAATATGGAAATTCACATTTATATTAGCATAAAATAATAACTAGGAGATGATAATTATGGCATTTGATTTTAAGAAGGAATTTAAAAAATTTTATAGACCGTCGGAAAATCCTGAAATTATAGAAATTCCTAAAATGAATTTTATAGCAGTGCGAGGGAAAGGAAATCCCAACGAAAAAGATGGCGAGTATCAGAAAGCAGTTGAAATGCTATATGGAGTTGCCTACACTCTTAAGATGAGCTATAAAACAGAATACAAAATTGAAGGATTTTTTGAATATGTTGTTCCACCACTAGAAGGACTTTGGTGGCAAGAAAATGTAAAAAATGAGAATTACCTATTAAACAAAGAATTATTTAACTGGATTTCTTTAATTAGAGTGCCTGATTTTATTAAAAAGGAAGATGTGGAATGGGCTATAAAGTATGCTACTGAAAAAAAGAAAAAGGATTTTTCAAAAGTTGAATTTTTCAGCTATAATGAAGGACTTTGCGTACAATGCATGCATATAGGAAGCTACAATGAAGAACCTGAAACTATCCAAAGAATGAATGAATTTGCACAAGAATCTGGATATAGTATTGATTTAACAGTTGAAAGATATCACCATGAAATTTATTTAAGTGACCCAAGAAAAATAGATATAAATAAAATGAAGACAGTAATAAGACAGCCTGTAAAAAAATTAAAAAAATTTGACTTTCTTTATATTATAATTTATAATATTTTTCAATTCTTTTTAAAAACTTTTTAAAAATTAAACTATTAAAAAAACGAAATAATTTTATTTGGTTTTAAAATAGAAAATTAATCGCAACTAAGAAAGGACAAAATGATAATGAAAAAAATATAGTTTTTTTAATTTTAGATGAATTTGCAGACTGGGAAACTGCATTTCTAGCTTCAGCATTAAATGAAAAAAATATAACTCAAAAATTATTCAGTCAGTTATGCTTCAACTGATAAGGATATTAAAGTATCGATGGGTAATTTAAAAATGATGCCTGACATGACATTAGAAGAAATCACAGAAGACAATACTGATGGATTGATTTTAATTGGAGGAAAAACTTGGAGAAGTCAGAGCTTTGAAACAAACTACACAATTATTGAACTTGTTAAAAAATTTAAGAATAATCCAAATAAAGTTGTGGGGAGCAATTTGTGATGCTGCTTATTTCCTTGCAAACTAATGGACTCCTAAATGACTGCAAACATACTGTAAACATTTTTGCAGAAATAAAGGATAATGAAAATTATACAAATTCTGAAAATTTTGTGAAAGCAGAATCAGTAATTGATGGAAAGATAGTAACTGCAAGAGGTGACAGTCCTGTACATTTTGTAAAAAATGTGATGAAAGCGTTAGGCGATATTCCTGAAAAAAATATAAATTTCTTTTTGATATGTATACAATTGGATTTGAAAAAAAGGCTTTTGAAAAATATTCTAATGAAATAAAAAGTTAAAGGGAGCGACTTATTCACTCCCTATTTTTACACTATTTCCCTAACTCTTGCTGCAATCCTTCAACTTTATCCAATTTTTCCCAAGGTAAATCAATATCAGTTCTTCCAATATGTCCAAATGCTGCTAAATCTTGGTATCTGAATGATGGCTTTTCTCAAGTTTAATGATTTTTGGATTCCATTTGGTGTCAAGTCAAATAATTTTGCAACAGCTTCTTCAATTCTTGTTTCTTCAACTGTTCCAGTTCCAAATGTTTCTACACGAATTGACACAGGTTCAACTACACCAATTGCATAAGATAACTGAACTTCACATTTTGTAGCAAATCCTGCCGCAACAATATTTTTGGCAATCCATCTTGCCGCATAGGCTGCTGATCTGTCAACTTTCGATGGATCTTTTCCAGAAAATGCTCCACCACCATGTCTGAAATATCCACCATAAGTATCAATTATGATTTTTCTTCCTGTAAGTCCAGAATCTCCGTGAGGCCCTCCAATTACAAATCTTCCAGTTGGATTAATATGGAATTTTCTCACATTTTCAATATTCAAGTCATATTTTTCCAATACAGGTTTTATTACAAAGTTCTTTCAAGTCTTTTTCAATTTGCTCATTTGTAACATTTTCATCGTGCTGTACAGATAAAACTACTGTATCAACATTCAATAATTTTCCGTTTTCATCGTAAGCCAATGTAACTTGAGCTTTTGCATCTGGTCTTGCCCAGGCAAGTGTTCCATCTCTTGTAATTTTAGTCAATTTTTGAATGATTCCACGTGATAATACAAGAGCCAGCGGCATTAACTCTTCAGTTTCATTAACTGCTCCACCAAACATAATTCCCTGGTCTCCAGCACCACCTGTATCAACTCCCATTGAAATATCAGGCGATTGAGAATGGATAACATTCATAACGCCACAATCTGAATCGAATCCCATTCCTGGTCTATATCCGATTTCATAAATTTTATCCCTCACAATTTTTTGTACATCTACATAAGTTTTAGTTGTAATTTCTCCCCCAACAACCACAAGTCCAGTAGTTGCAAATGTTTCACATGCTACTCTTGAAGTTTCATCATCTGCAAGACAAGCATCTAATATTGAATCTGAAATTTGATCACAAATTTTGTCTGGATGTCCAGGTGATACAAATTCTGATGTAAAATAAATTTTTTTAGCCATTTTATTTCCTCCTAATTTTCCTTTTTTATTCTTATTAATTTTTATAAAACTTTCAATTTATTATTATAGTAAAATTACCTTAAAACTGAACTCAAAAGCTATGACTATTTTTACTCAAACCCTAGATTTTATAATTTTTTTAGCAGTCCTATTTTTAAACAAGTTCGAGTATATTATCTAAAAAAACTCTTCCACTAAGGAAGAGAATTAAAATTCTTATCCTTATCTTTTGCATTTTTATGCCGGATTTAGCACCTTGTTTTTTTACAGGTTGCTGGATACTCAAAACAGGGCCGTTCCCTAGTATCTCTCTTGATAAGTTTATATTAGATTGTTCTATGAAATTTTAAGTTTGATTTTCAAATAATTTTTGCTATGAAGTTAGTATATAATATTTTTTTACTAAAATGTCAATATTTAAAAAAATATTTTTTTATTAAATTTCATCTAAGTGAACTATTCTCACTTATAGAAAGCCTACGACTTCCTGCTATCTTCTATTAAATTTATTTATTATATTCAGCAGCTTTTTTCTTCATAATTTCATCTATATTTACATCTTCAGATTTTTCAGAAGGTTTTGCTACTTGTGATTTTGGTTGCTTGTCTTCTGGCTTAGCTTCAGTTTTTATAGATTCTTCAGCTTTATTTTTGCTCTTTACATCATTAAGCGTACTTTCAGTCAGGCTTTGAGAAGAATTATTGTCTCCTAGGAATGTTTTTACTCTTTTGTCATTTGATTTTTTCTCGTTAATAACTCCACCTTTTTCAATTCTTTCTACTGTAGCTGCGGCATTCTTATCACCGTTCTTAGCTGCAATTTTATACCATTTTAAAGCTTCTGACATATTATTTTGCTGATGGTATGACATTGCAATCGGCATTGCCAAAGCCTTATTTCCAGAATTGTAAGCCTTCAAAAGATACGGACGTGATTCTGACTGTTTTCCACCATCATATAAAATAGCCCCAATCTCATAATTAGCTTCCTTTACACCACGATTTGCGGCTTTTTTAAACCATTTTACAGCTTCAGAATCATTTTTTAATTCTTTATTTAAAAGTGCCACACGGACATCAGCCTCTTTTATTCCTGCATTATATGCCTTTTCAAATTCAGCCTTAGCTTCCTTGTATCTTTTAGCCTTTATTAAATCCACTCCTCTGTTGTATGCTTCAGCACCTGGACGCATTCTTATTTGACGCACTCTTTGACCTCCAGCCACTCCAGCTCCTCCAGTTCTTGTTACTGCGCCTCTTGGAAGTTTTGCAATCAATTTATTAGCTTCAGCTGTATTACCTTCCTGTTTCAAAATTACTGCTAAATTATATATTGCTTCTGGATAATTTCTATCAACACCATATTGCAGAATTTGTTTCACTTTATCCATATTTTTCATATTGTAATAAAGCTGAGCGAGTGACATGATTGATTCCTTGTCTCCATTTTGCGCCTTTGTCAATGCTTCAGACACCTTTGCAGGATCAATTTGATTGTCAATCAATTTTTGCTGTTCTTCAGGAGTCAAGTTCTTTATATCAGGATTTCCTTGTGCCTGTCCTCCAAGATTGAAAATATCTGTATTAATATCTTTTGTTTGCTGTTGCTGCTGTGTCTGGGTATTTTTCTTATTGTCCTTTTTCTTTTTAAAACAAGATACCGACATCATCCCGATTGCTAAAATTACAACTACAAGCATTATTTTTCTTTTCATTATTGCTCATCCCTCTCTCTTATTCTTTTTATTTTTTTAATTAATTTATAAATTAAACTTCCCAATTTAAAATGAACCTAATTGTGTTGCATCTAATATTTTATACATAAAATCCGTACTCGCCTTTGTAGTCGGTTCATCATCAAAATTAACGGTAAACAGCCCATCCTTATTTTCCCATAATCTATCAAAAATATGTGTAAATATCCCTTGTCAATTTAGAATCTTTATTTGTTAAAAATTCTAAAATTAGCATCCATTATATATCCACGTATATTTTTTTTGATTAAATTAGCTGAACCAGTTTGTATTATAACATTTCCATCTGTTTTTTTTATTAGTGTTATCTTTGTATGATATTGCTCATTATTAGTAAAGTACCATTTTATCTCTATTTTATTTTTAGTCTTCTTCTTTAACTTTTTAGAAACTGGCTTATTTGGAAGTCCCATTAGTGCTCATCCCAAAAGCATCCCTGCTCCTGTCAAAAATAATTCTAATTTTTACTCCACGATTTGCAGCCTTTATTAATCTGTCAACAATCCCCTTATCAGCCAGAAAGTACATTCCCATAAGTATCTCATCTCCAGCTTTGGTGCTGTCAATATCCTTATCCAAATGTTCCCCGATCTTAGCTTCCGTTACAAATTGCAATTGATATTTATTATTTTCATCATCAAATCTTGTAAGTACATCTCCATCTTTCACATTGCCTTGATGATCATATTCCTGACTTTTTTCAGGAAGTTCCCCAGTTTGTGCAAATCTTCTTGTTTCCTCTTCCACAAAATCTTCCCTTTTTTTCTCAATTTCCCTAACTTTTCTTTCATTTTCATCTTCTAAAAAATTATTTGCTGCAAGATTATTTGCTCCACTATTTTCATTCCTAATCAAATTCCCAATTTGACTATTATTTACTTTATTTTCCTGCTTCTCATTAACATCAATCTTCCCGCCTGAAAATTCAGCTACATGCTGTAATCCATCCAGAACATCCTTCGTAATTTCCCCATTAGCCGATATTGCCACATTCTCGTGAAAATAACTAGGATCATGAATATTTGCACTCGAAATTACAACATTTTCCTCATTCAAAAATATTTTTCTGTGATCCGCCTTTACATTCAATGCCCTCAACAAATTTCTCACAGTCAACTTAGGCCACATTGGTCCATAAAAATTCCCAATCCATCCTTTTCCTTGCGGATTCCCGTGAGGCTCTATCAACGTTCTCCAAACTGGCGAATACCAAGGAAATGTATCCTTTAACTTAAAAATATCCACTGTTATAACATCAATTCCAGCATTTTTCATCTCTGTAATAAACGGATGTTCAAATGCTCCATACAGATCATTATTTTCATCTGAAAGCACATACACCTTTAAATTAGGATTTTCCATTTTCTTCTTAATAAGCCGTCTTGTATATTCTTTAGCAAATTCTGGATAATGCTCCTTGTCCTTATTGTAAATATCATTAAACAAAAACATCTCCACAATCAGGTAATCCTTCGCCTCATCCACAACCTTATAAGTCGCATCCCAGATTTTCCTGTCATATCGAATATTCCCATCCTTATCCAGATAAGTCAAGTCATAATGAAACTCAACATTATCACTATCCCGCAACGGACTTTCATAATCCACTCCAAGCGGAGGAGTTTTTATTGTGGAACATGACATTGTAAAAACTGCCAAAATACCAATTAATAAATACTTTTTTCTTCCTGCTAGATCCATTGTACTATTTCTCCTTTATTATCTTAAATTTCCCCTATTTTTTAACTTACCAGATTATTTATCCACTTCCTGCTTCTTAACCTCATCACGCAAGGAAATATCTTTATAACTTCATCACTGCATGAAAGCAGATACACAACCGCAACTGGCAATCCTGAATAAAGTCCAGAAAAATATGTTATTGGAATCGCAATAAACCAGAGCGGTATCAAATCAGTAAACATTGTCCAGACTGTATCTCCTCCTGAACGCAAAATTCCAACTAGCAGCTGCAAGCTGATTGCCTTTATAAAAATTACAAAAACTTCCGCCTTTACAATTTCCTTTGCCAATGGATAACTTTTGGCATTTACGTGAATCAGTACAAATGGACTGAAAATAAGTACAACCGCTCCAATGACAACACCTGCAAGAACTGCCACCTTTAATAATATTATTGAATATTCATAAGCATTGTCTTCTCTTCCTGCTCCAATTTCATTTCCAATTATAGCCGAAGTTGCGCTTGAAAGTCCAAATAACAACGTTAATACAAGACTGCTAATTGATTTTACAACTTGAACCGCAGCTGCAAAATCTGTTCCCATTCTTCCAAAGATCATGACATATACACTTGAACCTAATATCCAAAGTATTTCGTGAATAAATACAGGAAGCGAGATTTTCATAACTTTTACAAAAAATTCCAATGACAAATCAAATAATTCATTTATTTTCCCTGCAATTGGCAATTTTAATTTGTAAATTATATAAATAATGTAAAAAGTGCTTATAATTCTTGCAATAACTGTTGCAATCGCAGCTCCACGTACTCCCAACGCTGGAAAGCCAAAATGCCCAAAAATTAATACATAATTTATGGCTACATTAATTACAAGGCCAATAACGCTTGAATAAAATGAATATTTTGTTTTTCCAATTGCACGAAGCTGCATATTAAATGCAAATCCCACTCCTACAAGCGGATAGACCCAAGCCACGATTCTTAAATAATCTGCTCCAATTCTTATAACTTTGCTGTCATTTGTAAATACAGAAATTACAGTTTCTGGAATAAACAACCCAGCAAACAAGAATAGCAATGAAAATAAAAAACCGACACTAATCGTTATTCCAAGACATCTTTTTAAATTTTTGTAATCCTTATTTCCAAAATATTGTGCCGCCAAAATTCCACCGCCACTATTCATCCCAAAAAGCGATGTCATAAAAATCATAAACATCTGATTGGCAAATCCCAGCCCAGCAACTGCCACAGTTCCCAGCCCAAGTATTACATTTTCGTTCCCCACCATAAACATATCTACAAAGTTCATAAGCGCATAAATCATATTTTCAATTGCCACAGGCAGTCCAATATTAATTACTTTTCTATAAACTGATTTTTTATTTATTTCTCTTTCTTTCATTCATTTCCTTTCTTCAATTTCCCTATCTTTTATTAATCTAAATCTTCCAATGTTGAATATTCTGAAAAAAATTAGAAGATGATCTGACACATATTTCTTTATTATAGCATAGTTATTATTTTTTTTATAAAGTTATATACACCAAAATTTCCAGTAAATTCTCTTGTTTTTTTCAAATTTATAAAAAAGTTGTCATAAGAACTTACCAATTTACTGTCTGAAAGCGTTGTTAAATTCTCTTCAGGATTCAAAATATAGGAAACACCGTATTTATCGTTCATATTTTTAAAAGCCATATTATCTGCCGATGTATTAAAATCCCCGGCAATAATTATATCATCCTCACCTGTTAATTTGGAAAAATATTCATAAACATTAACATAACTTGCCGCTTCCAGAAGCCTCTGCTTCTCCTTATCCCCAAAAACCGAATGTGCTATAATATATACAAAATCAAAGTTCCCAGTCTTAAAATAAGCTCCGTAAGGCTCCCTCATAAACTCATTTTCATCCTTTTCCTTATAAAATCCAAGCCCTCGTGCCTCCGAAAATTTGCTTTTTCTATAAATAAATGCAAAATATTCCCGATAATTCTCACTTCCTACAGAATTTTCCGAAATAATATAATCCCATTTTTCCTTAGTCAATTTTTCCAAATACGCCTGAGTTTTCTTAACCCCCTTTTCATTCATAACCTCTTCCAGCCCAATCAAGTCAAACTTTGCCAAAATCTGTGCAAATGCCCTGTAATCCTTTTGCTTTTCCCCCAGCCTAAGCGCATTAAACGACGCAACTAAAATTGTACTTTCATCTCGATTTATCCCAGTTTCCTCATTTATCTTCCCTTTTTCAAAACAAGAAAATACTCCAAAAAACAAAAATACAAAAAATAATCCTCTAATTATTTTATTTTTCATCTCAATCAACCCCTTGATTTTTTTATTTTTATTTCAATTAACAGATCTGTCTGATAACTTTAATCTTTTTTTATTTAACAAAAAAATCAAAACCCCCTTGCTTCAGAATATTCATTTTTATTAAATTTTATTTAATCTATATTTAATTTTATATCATTTCTTCAAAAAAAGCTACCGTTCCTTCGATAGCTATAATTTATTATTTACAATTTTAAATTTTTATTATTAATTTGCTCTTTCGATGTATTCACCAGTTCTTGTGTCAATTTTGATTTTGTCTCCGATTACTACAAATAAAGGCACTTGCAAACTATACCCATTTGCAATTGTTGCAGGTTTTGTTGCTCTTCCGATTGTATCTCCTTTTAATCCTGGTTCAGTATAAGTTACTTCTCTGATTACTGTGTTTGGAAGTTCTACTCCAACTGGAGTTCCTTCATACATCAATACTTGAATAATCATTTCTTCTTCCAAGAAATTTACTGCATCTCCTAAATCTTCCGCTCTTAAAGCAATTTGCTCAAAAGTTTCCTGATCCATAAAGTTATATTCTCCATCAATTTCATATAAAAACTGCATTTGATTTCTGTCAAGAATAATATCATCCATAAGTTCAGTAGCTAAAACTGTAATTTCTTGAATTTTTCCTGAAATTAATTCTTTTGTTTTAAATTTTACTTCTGCCGCTCTTTGTCTTTTTCCTGACGTTGATTGGTGTCTTTCAGCTTTTAGTATTAAATATGGGATGTTATCCTTTCTATATGTGCTTCCTTGTCTTAATTCTGCTGCTGGTTTCATTAATTTTTTTCCTCCTAAATTTTACTTTTTATTTATAATTTTTTTTTAATTTGTTCGCTTTCTTAAATTAAGAAATTATTTTAAAATTTAATATTTTATCAAATACGTTGCTGTCACTACTACCCGCATTTTTTTTATAAATCTGATTAGATTCATTTTCATTTATTTTTTTCACATCTTCCGTATCTTCCAATACTTCAAACTGCCCTTGGCTTATATTTTTCAATCCGCCAATTTCATTGTTGTTTACTTTTTAGCATTTCAACTGCTCTTACTTCAGCATTTCTTGAAGCATCCACAACCATATCTTTTTTTATATTTTTTTCAATATTTGTTATAAAAATATTCTGGCTTATCTATTTGGATATTATTGCTTTGAAGCTTTTAATTCTGACAATTTTTCAAAAAATTCTTCAGCCTTGTCAATATTTTTTGTAACAATTGAAATAGTTTCAACTCCGTCATAATCTGAAATTTTAGCATTAGGTACACCTTCTGTAGAATTTACAGATGCCTGCTGTTTTACATTTGATGAATTTTCAATATAATTTGGCTGAATCCGTAAATTTCCGACACTGTATTCCTCTTCACTAATTTTCAGACTTTTAATCAAATCCGTAGCCAACTTTTTCGTTTTCTGATATATTGTTCTTCAACTCATCAATATTTTCACTTTTATCAGAAATTACAATAGTTATAAGTGCCTTATCCGCCTTTATTCTACGTTCAGCCACTCCCTTTACCGTGATTCTGTTTTCATCCTTATTTGCCCTATTCATCGCATTTGAAATCAATGCAGAAGATATTATTAACCCAAAGGATAATATTGTAGGAATTATTATAAACTGTATCTTTTTCAATTTTTACTCCTTTACTGAACTTTATAAATTATTATAATATTCAAGTATTTCAAAATTATGGTTCACTCACAAAAGTTCTATCAAATTATAGATTATTTTTACAAAAAAAGTCAATTATTATCCAAAAATTTTTTTGTTTTTTTCCATAACTTTTTATCTTTTTTTCTAAAAATTTTAGAAAAATAAAACAAGGGATATTTAATCCCTCGTTAATACTATTTCCCATTCAGAATAATAGATTTTCTATAAATCCTGTTTAACAATGTGTCTTAACTCTTGTCAGAAAATAAATCAAATATGTTTTCTATTTCTTAAAAATAGAGTTTAGCATAAAACTGTAATTTATAATTCAAACGTTATCTTCCCCATTTTTCAGGAGCTTTACTCCATTCCAGAGCAATTTTAGCTTCATCCTGTGTCAAATAATCAGTTTGTGCCAATAATTTTATTAAAACATCAAAATTTGAAAGTGAACTGAATTTGCAGTTATATTTTGCATAATTTTCCTTTGCACTGTCAAATCCATAAGAAAAGATTGATTTTACTTCCAATTCCTTCACTTCTTCCTTTTGAAGCACATCAACTGCAATAAGGCTGCTTTTACCAGTTGTAATCAAATCTTCAATCACAACGACTTTTTTCCCTTTAACTTCCGCTCCTTCAATCTGTTTCCCTGCACCGTGGTCTTTTGGTTTATTTCTCACATAAGCAAGCGGCTTTTTCATTCTGTCAGCAATAAATGAAGCCCAAGGAATTCCCGCTGTTGCCACTCCCACAATTACATCAACATCCTTGTCAATTCTTTCAACAAACGATTCTACAATCGTATCCCTTTCATCTGAAAAACCTAAAACATAACGGTTATCACAATAAATAGGGCTTTTAATTCCAGATGCAAATGTAAATGGTTCTCCCACGTTAATTTTTACCGCCTTCACATCAAATAATGCCTTTGCCACTTTTTCTTCCAATGTTAAATTAGCCATTTCTTTATTCCTTTCAAGTTTTGATTTTTTTATTTATTAAATATTAGTCATAAAATTTAACTTCTTTTCCGCTTTTCACATTTTCATTAATTTTGCCATTTTCATAAACAATTTCGCCATTTACAATTGTCATTATGTTTTTTCCTTTTAATCTCCAATTTTCATAAGGTGTCCATCCACATTTTGACTCAATTGTATCGTCTATTCCAACAATCCATTCCTTTTTTGTATCAACAACAATCACATCTGCAAAATATCCTTCCTGCAGTTTTCCTCTTTTTTCAATTTTCATTATTTTTGCAGGATTTTCACACATCAGTTTCTGAATCATTTCCAGCGATATTTTACCTTCATTATAGGCATTTATCATAAGTGCAAGCGAAGTTTCCACCCCTGGCATTCCAAATGTAATTTTTTCCAGCTTTTCACTTATCAAATGTGGCGCATGATCTGTTCCAATTGTATCGACTTCCCCACGATTTATCGCTTCCCACAAAAACTCATTGTCAGATTTTTCCCTCAATTCAGGCTTCATTCTCAAAAGCATTTTATTTCTTTCTGTACTTTCACGAATTTCAGTATTTAAAAATAAATGATGCGGTGTAACTTCAGCATAAACTGGATGCTCTTTTGTATTCACATCGCTATTTTTCTTCGCATTTATAACTTTTTTCATTTCTTCTGCTGATGGAATATGACATACATAAAGCCCGCTTCCATAATTTTTATTTAATTCTATTGCTTTATCAATCATTTCGTTTTCAGCATGAACTAGCACCAATTTAGAATTTTCAAACACTTTTGCCAAAATTTCATCATCTTCAATAAGCATTTCTCCAGTTGACACATTCATAAAAATTTTTACTGTATTAACTTCCCCATTTTTCAAAACTTTTTTTATTTCCTCAACATTATCATTTTTACTTCCGCCAAAATGAATCCCAAAATTTACAATTGATTTTTCACTTGCCAATTTTTTCTTTTCCAGTAAATTTTCTTCCGTTGTAGTCGTAGGAACCGTATTCGGCATATCATAAAAAGTCGTAACCCCAGCTTTAACACATGCACGTGAACCTGTCGCAAAATCCTCCTTATACGTAACTCCAGGCTCCCTCATATGTGTATGCACATCAATAACTCCTGGCATTACCAGTTTCCCTTCAACATCAATAATTCTCACATTTTCATTATTTTCAAATTTACTTTCATCAATATTTTCAGAAACCTTTTCAATAATTTCTCCATTTACCAAAATTTCAATTTTATTTCCAAAAACATCAATTCCATTTTTTTAGAATAATAATTTTATTCTTTTCCATTTTCACTCCTTAATTTATTAGACACATTCAAACAAAGTTAATAATTGTTATTCTATTTAGCAATATTTTTTTATCTGCATCGTTGTCAAACAAATCCATTAATTAATACTTTTCTAAATTTTTTAATACTCTTTCCATTTTCAAAATTTGAAAGTCCAGTTTTTCATCCAATGTCATTTTTTTCTCTTTATTTTTTCTTGTTCTGGCATCCAGCCTTCTTTCCTGTGCTGGTGTCAAATTTTTTACTTTCGGCTCTTTTGGGGCTTTCTTTGGTTCTTTCTCTTTTTTTCCCTTTTTCTTAGGCTGTACTTCCTGAGCAGATCCTGCTTTATTATTTTCTTCCGCTTCCTCATCTAACTCTTTTACTTCTTTCGCCTTATCTGGATTTACTTCAGTTTGAACATGAGTCTGAGTTTGAACTTGATTTTGCTTAACTTCCACATTTTGAGTCTTTTCAACTTTTGTTTCCACATTCTCACTGTATCCTAACTGATATGCTCCCAAAATTCCCAATACTAATAATAAACCTTTTTTCATTACTACAATCTCCTTTTTTTATTTATAATATTTCTTGCCTAAAATTTTGTTTTTTTTTATTTTTTAAACAAGATTAACTAATAACGTAACAAGTAAATTTACAAAACTATTGTTACAGTTTTTATTTTAATACATTTATCTTTGATTTGCATTAATTCTATTCAATAATTTATATTTCTTTTTTTGTCTGCATATTATCAAGATTATTTTTCAATAAATTTCTATAATAAAATTCTTTATTTATCGGGCAAACCTGCTGTCTTTTACTTTTTATTTTCAAAATTCAGTATCCAATCCTATAGCGCTTCTGAAATTTCCTCCAAAATCAGCCTAGCACTTTTAACAGGATCTTCAGCCTTAGTTATTGGACGCCCAACCACAAGAAAATCAACTCCCTGCTTTATTGCATCTGATGGTGTCATAATTCTTGTCTGATCATCATTACTTTTTCCATCAGCATTTAGTGTAAATTTAGGACGTACTCCAGGACAAACTGTCACAAAATCCTTTCCTAATTTTTTCTTCACATCCTTTGCCTCCTGCGGCGAACATACAATTCCGTGCATCCCGCTATTTCTGGCAAGCGTAGCAAGATTTAAAACAATTTCTTCTAATTTAAGTTCACTTCTGAACATTTCAAAAATGTCATTTTCTCCCAAGTTTGTCAGAACTGTTACTCCAATTAAAAGACTTTCTGAATTACTTTCCTTCACTAATTCAGAAACCTCCTTCATAGTTTTGCTTCCATTTGAACAGTGAATATTAAACATAAATACATTCTTTTTAATAGCATTTGCACAAGCCATTTTCACAGTATTTGTAATGTCGTGAAACTTCAAGTCCAGAAATACTTTCTTCCCTTTTTCATGCAAATAATCAACTAATTTTCCATCTGTATTAAGATAGCTTTCCAGCCCAACTTTATACATCGAAATATTGTCTCCTAACTCTTCCACCAGTTTTTCTGCATCTTCCATATTGTCATAATCCAATGCGACAAATATCCTTTCCTTTGCTCTTTTATCAATTCCAGCCATTATCTAATCTTCCTTTCTTTTAACTTCTTTTATTTCAATCATTCCCATAAAGATCAAAATTAAAATTTCTAAAATAAATATCAGTATTGCAATAAAAATTGCCACTTGATGCCGACTTATAATTAATATTGCCATTATAATCTGTAAAACAAGCACAATTCCCCATGCTTTTAAAAATTAAGCGTTATTTTATACTCCTGATTTTCCGATTCTACATTTATAAATTTTTTTAGGAGATTTCATTAAAAAAATTATTGGATATTTGGAGTGTTTGTTCTCCATAATCTACATCAATTTCTGTTTTTCCCTTCAGATTTTATTTCTTCAATTTTTTTCATTGTTTATTTTTTTAATTTAAAATTATCTTTTTCCACCATTGTAAGATATTTTTTTGATTCTATAATAACTTTAGGCATCAAATTTTCCCTTTCTTCAAAGCAAACCTATTACTGAATTTGTATTTCATCTTCCAAAAATTACTTTTTTTCGCAATAAAAAGCATTTGTATCTTGTCTTTTTTTATCCTGAATACTTTCATCTGAACTTTCAGGATTTTTCTTTTATACGAACAAATTTTTGTTTCAATATTTTTCGTGATTTGAAATACATTTTGGATTGTCACATTTCATAAGTCCGATAACTTTATCTAGCCTGTCTAATTTTGTTTTTTCAATAACTTTATAATCTTCTATAATGTTTATTGTCACATTTGGAGCTAGCAGCGCAATATTATTTAATTCCTTTTCTTCCAATATTTTTTCCTCGATTTTAATAATCCCTTTTCTCCCAAGCGAACTGCTTGGCATATTAGCTGCAACTGTTATTCTTTCGCTGTATTCCTTTAATTTTAAGATTTCCACAATTGCAAAAACTTTTTCTGATGGGATGTGATCTATTACAATTCCATTTCTTATTGCCCGTATCAGTAATTCTCTTCCTTCAGACATAATCTCTTCCTTTCTTAAAATAAATTTTTTATTCTAAAAATAATAAATTTACAGAAAAAACTCCTTATCCTTTCCTAAAACAGCCATCATCATCGCCTGTCTTACAGGAATCCCATTTTTAGCCTGTTTAAAATATAAAGCATATTTTGTATTGTCTAAATTTTTATCAATCTCGTCTACTCTTGGCAAAGGGTGTAAAATTATCATATCATCTTTACATTTTCCTACGATATTTTCACGATTTATAACATAAATTCCCTTTACTTTCTCATAGTCTTCCACATCTGGAAATCTTTCCTTCTGAATACGAGTCATATAAAATACATCAATTTTATCAAGGCAATCTCTAAAATCCTCCAGAATTTCAAATTTTATATTTTTTTCCTTCAAGTCTTCCAGTAAATAATCAGGCATTTGCAAGATTTGCGGCGCTACAAAATAAATTGTCGGATTAAAATGCATAAGTGCCCTTGTCAGTGAATGAACTGTCCTTCCATATTTCAAATCCCCAACAAATGCAATTTTCAAATTCTCAAGCGTACCTTTCTCCTCTAAAATTGTGTATAAATCAAGCAAAGTTTGGCTAGGATGCTGATTAGAGCCATCCCCTGCATTAATTACAGGCTTTTCTGAAGTTTCTACTGCAAGCCGTGCAGCCCCGTCAAACGGATGTCTTACAACAATCACATCTGAGTATGCCTCAACCATTTTAATTGTATCTGTAAAAGATTCCCCTTTTTTCACAGATGACTGTTCCACAGGCGGTAATGATAAAACTTTAGCACCCAGCCGCATTGCAGCCGATTCAAAAGACATTTAGTACGTGTACTTGGCTCAAAAAATAGAGTTGAAATAATTTTGCCATGTAAAAATTTCAATTTCTCCTCTTCCGAACAATTTTCAATTTTTCGTGCCAATTCTAAAATATCAAGAATTTCTTTTTTTTTCATATCATTCATAGAAATAATATTTTCCACCACTATCTCTCCCTTGAATTTCAATATTTATCTTTCTTAAATTTATGATAACAAATTTTATAAGTATTTTGCAAATTTTTTTCTCTTATAAATTTTTCTTTTGTAAAAATAAAAATAAAAAAATTTTAAAAAAACTTTGATGTTAATAAAAAAATTAGAAGTCAATTCATAAAAGAATATATTCTTCTAACTTTTTTGTTTATATTATTTATTTGAAGATTCTGGATTGTATCTTAAAACTCTCGTAGCATTTAAAGACAGCAAGCAATGCAACTCCAACATCAGCAAATACAGCTTCCCACATTGTTGCATCACCAAAAAGCCCTAAAGCCATAACAACTATTTTTATACAGCAAATGCAATAGTAATATTTTGCCATACAATTTCCTTTGTCTTCTTGGCAATCTTAATGGCTGTCACTATTTTAGACGGCTCATCATTCATTATTACAACATCAGCAGCCTCAATAGCCGCATCACTCCCAGCTCCTCCCATTGCAATCCCAAGATCAGCTCTGGCAAGCACAGGAGCATCATTTATTCCATCACCTACAAAAGCAACTTTCCCTTTTTCGCTTTTAGTTTTATAAATTTCCTCAAGTTTTTCAACTTTCTCATTCGGAAGCAATTCAGTAAATACCTTATCAATTCCAAGTTTCTCAGCTATATTCTTACCAATGGCTTCATTATCGCCAGTAAGCATCACGATTTCCTTTACTCCATTTTCCTTCATGCCTTTAATCGCTCTTGCCGAATCTTCCTTCACTTCATCTGAAATCAATATATTTCCAATATATTTTCCATCAGCCGCTAAATAAATTGCAGTTCCTAAATTTTCTTTTTTATCAAAAGTAATATTTTCCAAATTCATTAATTTAGAATTTCCAGCCAAAAACTGATGGTTATTTATATTAACTTTTATTCCAAATCCTGAAATTTCTTCAAAATCCTTTACAACATTTTCATCAACTTTAGATACAGAATTTTCATATTCTGCCACGATTGACTGCGCAATAGGATGATTGGAAAATTTTTCAATATGTGCAGCATACTTTAATAATAAAGGTTTTGTCAATTCAGTTTTATTATTTTCAAAATCATTAATTTTTATATTATTTTCAGCATTTACTTCTGTAACTTTAAAAATTCCCTTTGTCAAAGTTCCAGTCTTATCCATAACAACACTTTCCAAATTGTTCAAAACTTCCAGATAATTTGTCCCTTTTATCAAAATCCCATGTCTTGAAGCTCCGCCAATTCCGCCAAAAAATCCTAAAGGGAATAGAAATAACCAAAGCACACGGACAAGATACTACAAGAAATATCAAAGCACGATAAATCCAGTCTGAAAAAGTTGCACCTTGAATTAATAGTGGAGGAAATATTGCCACAATTAATGCTGTAATAACAACTGCTGGAGTATAATATCTTGCAAATTTTGTTATAAAATTTTCTGTCTTTGATTTTTTGCTTCCAGCATTTTCCATTAAATAAAGTATTTTTGAAACAGTTGATTCAGAAAACACTTTTGCAACTTGAATTTCTATAAGCCCATTTTTATTTATAAATCCACTTAAAACATCATCTCCAGCCTTTGCTTCCCTTGGCAATGATTCCCCAGTTAAAGCCGAAGTATCAAAAGTCGAAGCGCCTTTCACTATTTTCCCATCCAAAGGAACTTTTTCCCCCGGTTTTACCACAATAATTTCTCCAACTTTTATTTCTTCAGGCGAAACTTTTTTTATTCCTTCTCCAACTTTAATATTGGCATAATCAGGTCGTATGTCCATAAGCGAAACAATGGACTTTCTGGAATTATTAACCGCAATCCCTTGAAGCAGCTCGCCAAGCTGGTAAAATAACATAACAGCCACACCTTCAGGATACTCTCCAATAGCAAATGCCCCAATAGTCGCAATCGCCATCAAAAAGTTCTCATCAAAAACTTGCCCATTCAATATATTTTTAAATGCAGAAAGCAGAACATCGCCACCAATTACAAGATAACTTACCAAAAATACCGCAAGTTTTGGAATAAATAAAGTTTTTGGAACAAAAATTCCCAATACAAATAAAATTCCGCCAATTAGCAATTTTTTCTTAATTTTACCTGTATCTTCCTCTTCAGAAGAACTCTCTCCTGCCTGAACTTTTGGAACAAAAACTTTCACCCCATCCTCAATTTTATCCACTTCTGTCTGAATAAGCTCAACAAGCTCATTTTCAGAAATTTCATCAGCAAGAACAACTATTTTCTTCCCAAGAAAATCAACGGTAGCCTCTTTAATCCCCTCCAAAGTATTTATCTTCCGCTCAACTTTAGCTGCACAATTAGGACAATCCAGCCCTTCGATAGACAACATACATTCATTACTTTTCATGGCAACCTCCAACTTTTTATTTATTACAATAAATTTTAATTTTAATCTAATATATGAACAAATATTCATATATAATATACTACATTTATCAAAAGTTGTCAATGAATATTTTTATTTTTTTATAAATAATTTTGAAAAAAATTGCCGAATCTCATAATTCGGCATTCTTAATTAATATTTATCAAATCCATTAATATTTCCAATATTATAGTGAACCCTATTTAAAAATTAAACTGCTAAAAAAATCATATAATTTAGGGTTTTGAGTAAAATAGTCATAACTTTGAGTTCAGTTTTACTATAAATTCTTTATTGTCATCTTTTTATTCTCTAAAACTCAATAAATTCAAAATTATTCAAAATTTCTTTAATAAACCCAGTTTTTGCATTTTTCACTCACTATTATCTTAAAATCAGATATTGATGTCGATAATTCTTTTTTCATTCTCTCTTTTCAACCAACATTCCAAATAAAAAGTTCCTTTTCCCAGTCAATTTCCTACTAAATTAACTTTTTCAATCTCGACACAACCTCCATATGTGGCGTAACTGGAAACATATCAACCGTAACCATTTTCACTAATTCATACCCATTTTCCTGTAAAACCTTCAAATCTATATTAAATGTTTTTGGATTACAAGATACATAAATTATATCCTTCACATCATATTTCAGCAATTTATTAAGCGTCTTTTCACCAACACCTGCACGAGGTGGATCCAAAATTATAATATCTGGCTTGATTCCATTTTTATCAAACTCATCTAATTTTTCAAAAACATCTCCTGCGATAAAATGTGCATTTTCGATACCATTCAATTTTGCATTTTCATTTGCTTTTTCAACAGCTTCTTCCACAAGCTCAATTCCATAAACTTGTTTTGCCTTTTTTGAAACAATTTGCCCAATCGTACCTGTTCCACTGAATAAATCGAAAACAACCGAATTATGAATGTTTTCCCCTTCAATTTCATCTAAATAATCCAATACTTTTCCGTATAATTTTGCCACTGTTTTTGAATTTGTTTGAAAAAAACTGTACGGACTAATTTTAAATTTTAATCCTAGAATTTCTTCTTCCAAATCTCTTTTTCCAAAAAGAATTTCCTCTCTTTCAGAAACAACCGAATCAGAAAAATTGTCATTAAATGTATGTAAAATTCCTGTTATTTTAAACCCATTTTTCAAAGCTCCAAAGCCAACAATCCTTCAACTAAACCTTTTTGAAATTCCAATTTTTTCTCATCTTCAATTTGAGTTGTCGTAACCATATTTACTAAAATTTGTTTCGTAAAATCCGCTTTTTCTAATAACCAAATTCCTAAAAAAAGCCAATATGATCCAATCTATGATAAAAAAATCCAGCCCTGTCGCTTTTGAAAATTCATTACAAAAAACATAAATTTTATTAAAGTTATCATCCATCAATTTTAATCCGTCTACTTCAACAATATCATGAAAACTGTTTTGTTTATGAAGTCCCAAAATCATAGGCCCATCTTTCACAGCATTTCCGTAACTAAATTCCATTTTATTTCGATATTTTTCTACTTCGACACTTCTAACTGGCTCTTCAAAAGTAAAATTCATATTTTGCAATTTTCTTCACTTCTTTTTCAATGTTAGAATTTTTCATCGCAAGTTGCTCATCATATGAATAATACTGATAATTACAACCACCATTTTGTCTAGCAATTTCGTCATAAATCGCATTTTTTCTTCCTGCAAAATCAATAATTTCACATCGAATCAATTCATACTTTTCTTCTTCTCTTCACAAAAATTCCTTCAACAATTTGTCCTTCAGCCGCATTTATATTTGGAAAAATACGATTTTCGTCATCTCCATAAAAACCGTACGCACGACCTTTCGTATTAAGTCCTGCTATTTTCAGCTGTATTTTATCACCTTTTCTTAAAATTTTTTTCTCTTTATTTTCCATTCCATCTCCATTTTCCATAAAATTTTTTTTCACTTTAATTAAAAAAATAAATTTGGTAATCCCATCATTTTATACAAGATTACCAAACAAATTTTTCCAAAAATTTTAAAAAAATTAATTTTCTATTTTTATTTAGATTCAATATATTTTTTCAATCTCGCAATCGCTTCTTCCAACACAGGCAAGTTATGCACAATTGAAAATCTCAAATATCCTTCCACTTGGAATGTAACCCCAGGAACTATCGCCAATTCTGTTTTTTCCAATAAATCCAAGACAAAATCAAAAGAATCCACATCTTTAAACTTATCAATTGTTTTATATGTCGCAAACACATAAAATGCTCCTTTAGGCTTCAAAGCACTTAAATCCTAATTTTTCCAATTCTTCCACAAAATAGTAAACTCTTTTTTTGTAAATTTCTGATAATTCAGTCGTGTCTGAACAGTAATCTAATGCTGCAATTGCTCCATATTGTGACAATGTCGAAGCACTTGTAACTGTATATTGGCTAATTTTTTTCACTTGTGACTGTAAATTTTCACTAGCAATCGTATAACCTAATCTGTATCCAGTCATCGAATGTGATTTTGAAAAACCATTAACAACTATCAATTGCTCCTTCAAAATATCGCTATATTTTGCAAACGAAGTGAATTTTTCAAATGCAATTTGAGCATAAATTTCATCACTCAAAAGATAAATTTCTTTATCCTTCAAAAATTCAACAATTTTTATCATTTCTTCCTCTGGAAGTGTTATTCCTGAAGGATTATTTGGATAAGTCAAAATTATTAATTTAGTTTTTTCTGTAACATATTTTTCCAAGATTTTTTCAGTCAAAACAAAATTATTTTCTTCTAAATCCATAAAAATTGTTTTAGCTTGTGAAACTGTAATTAATGGCTCATACCCAACATATGCTGGTGTTGGAATAAGAACTTCATCCCCTTTTGCCAAAATTGTTTTAAGCGTAGAAGACAATCCTTCAGTTGAACCAACTGTAACTAAAACATTATCTTTTTTATAATTTCCACCAAAAGTTTCATTATAGAATTTTTGCAATTTTTTTCTCTTAATTCTGGAATCCCACCTACTGGCGAATATTTTATAGGACTATTTAACGCATGATACGCAACTGCTTCTTTTCACCTTTTTGCGGTGCATCTGTATCTGGCTCTCCAATTGTCATATTTATAACATTTTTATAAGCCGACAATCTTTCGTGAATTTTTCTTATATCTGATATTTCTATTCCTTTTATTATTGGATCTATGTACATTTTCAAAACCTTCTTTCTTTGCATTTCATATTTATTTTTTTATCAATAACCCATTATATCATATTTTTTTCGTTTATTTTATAATTTTTTTATTAAATTTTTCCATTGTCATTTTTCACTTTTTTTGATAAAAATTAATATAAAAAAATTTTTAATTTATACTATTTTTTTCATTTGAATAGTAAATTTATTACAGATTCTTTTTGCAATACGAAATCAAATAAATTATAATTTCTGTTTTTAATGGAATTTAGTATTAAAACTTAAATGGAAAAGGAAAGAAAATGGACAACAAAAACCCACAGGCAATTGATGCCAATATGATAATTAAAAATTCTTTATAAAGATAAAGCCCTAATTGCTTTAACAACAATAATAGTTGTGATATTGTCAACGATTTTCGTATTTGTAAATAAATCTTTCAAATCGAAAATTACACTTTATGGAAATGATAAAGTTCTTACAGAAATTGGAGAGAATTCACAATTTTCACTAACTTCATTTGATTTTTTCAATTACTTGAAAAAAAATTCAAAGACTTTAAAAAATGTAAATTTACCTGATGACAAATTTCTAAAGGAAATGACAACAAAATTGACTGCTCAATCTGAAACAAATGATCCTATGGTAAAAGTAAAATTTTTCTACAAATAGCAAATCCGAAGGAGAAAATTTTGCAAAGGAATATCCAATACTTGCACAAAATTATCTTCTTGAAAGAAAAAACAACTTTTTGGATTCACAAATAAAACTTTTAGAGCAACAATACAGTTTCTTGACAAAAAATGTTGATATTAGAACTACGAAAGATTCATTAACAGACACTCTTGTATCAAGACTGGCATATTACCGTTTGTTAAAAAAATGATCCAACTCCAGTTGTAAAATTTATAAATTCTACAACAAAACCTTCTTTAAATAAAAAAAGCTGGTTATCGCTGGTTCATTATTTTTTTAGGAATTTTTCTTAGGAATATTAATTGCATTTATGAAGGAATTTTCAACAACATTAGATTGGGAAGACATTAAAAAAAGAAAAAAATTAAAAAAATAATAAAGTTAAAGGGATTATCTTGTATTTTAAGACAATCCCCATTTTTTTGACTTATTATGCAAACCCCCATTTAAAAATAAAAGTTATATTTTTTTGTTATTTTGCTAACAAGAACTTTGAACCTATTGTATAGATAAAAAAACTTAGGGTCATCTAATACTATTAATTACCCAATTTCAACCATTTTCCTCTTTCTTTTATCAAAAGTTACCATTTCAGTAATTCCAAATTCCTTCACATATTCTCCCGCTTCCTTTATTTTCATCCCAACATGTTCAGAATAATGTGAATCACTTGATAAAATTACAGGAATATCATATTTTTTCACATATTCCATAAAATCCCTATACGGTGTAATTTCCTTAATTGGATACCGATAAAACGTACCAGTATTTACATCTACAATCATATTATTTTTTTTAAGGCATTTAGCCGTACTTTCAAGCAACTTGTCGACATCTTTTTTTTCTGGAATATTTTTAAATAATCTCAGATTAAATGGATGCCCCAAAATATCATACATTCCTGTATTTGCCACATCTTCAATCTCTTTTGCATAATCCTTCCAAATTTGCACCAAATCTCCATCTGTAAATTTATGCTTCAAGGCGCTAAAATCAAATCCCCAGCCTTTAATAAAATGGATTGAAACGATTAAATAGTCAAAGTCATATTTAGACAATATTTCCTTAACTTTTTCCTGATTTCTGAAATTACAAACTTCTATTCCAAATTTTACTGGATATCCCTTTGATTTTAATTTATCTATAAAATCCCTATATTCATCCAATGTATGTACAAATTTAGTTTTCTGCTCAAGCCATTTTTTCTGAAAGTTCCCAGTTTCACTATCATCCAAAATCAGCTCATCATAATACAAGTCCTTAAATTCCTTAAATCCATGGGTATGCTCTGTAATCCCTATTTCTGTCAGCCCCATTTCCTTTGCCTTTTCAAAAAAAGGATTTACATAATCCTCATCATAACTTCCATATTCAAAGTGCATATGATAATCTACCAACATAATATTTCCTCGCTTTCATATATTGTATCCAAAATAAAGAAAAAAGCCATCCCAAAATTTACCATTTTGAAACAGCCTTTTTTACACAAAATTAATTAATCGATTATTGAGAAATTACATTTGTTGCTTGAGGTCCTTTTTGGTCCTTCTTCTACATCAAAACTTACTTCTTCACCTTCGTTAACTGTTTTGAATCCTTCTTTATTAATTTTTGAGAAATGTAAGAAATAATCATTTCCATCTTCTCCTGAAATAAATCCAAATCCTTTTTTTTCGTTAAACCATTTTACTTTTACCTAACAAAGTATTACCTCCTAAAATTTTAATACCTCAAACAACTTGTTACTGTTACAAATATCTATTTTTTTGTTACACTTACTTCTTGCTTTTGGTTATCTATAAGTATTATATCATATTTTTCAAAAAAATAATAGTCTTTTTTTCTCAATTTTTTTAATTGCTTTTTAAGAATTTATTTGAGAAATATACTAAAATCTGTCTAAAAAAATAAATCAGCTGCTCTTTTTAAGAAATTTTTTTAAATTTTTAAATTTATAATTTTTATTATAATAAAACTCTTGTAATTTTTGCTAAAAAAACAATATAAAAATATAATCATAATAATTACTTTAAATCAATTACAAAATAAAATTTAATTAAAAGGAAGTGATAATTTATGAATCTAAAAAAATATATGTTATTAGGATGTTTAGCAATTTTTGCTATAATCAGCTGTGGAAAAAAAGAAGCAAAACAAGATGAAGATCAAGATGAAATCCAAATTGAACAACAAAGTGCAGACAGCACTGCCACAAATAGCAGCAATAATTCTCAAGAAAATACTGCCGCCGCTCCAGCAGCAGCCCAACCAGCCGCAGAAACTGCAGAAGCCGCAAACAAAACTACAGAAAATATCAACGAAAGCGCCAATATTCAACCGCCTTCACAAGTAAAAGCCGAAGAAGCAAAAACTAGCAAGACTTTACAGCACGTAGATAAACTTATTGGTAAAGGAAATTCCAATGGAAGATAGAGTTTTAGTATTTTCTAAACAAAACAACCAGTATAAAATAACTTACAAGGGCGAGTCAGAAAATGGAATGCAAGTTGACACTAAAAACCTAACTTTCAATGAAAAGAATGACAGCCTAACAGATGGTAACTACACATTTAAACTGAACAAAAATAAATTAGGACTATATGCAGGAAGCCAATTTCTATTTACAGTAGATTAATTCTCAAATTTAATTTGATCTATTAACAAAAAAATTTCTTACAGCTTTAATTTCAAAAACTTTTTGGGCTTGATTTATAAGATTTTTCCTCATTTAAAGTTTATATAATAATTAAAACAAGGGTCTTAACCCCTTGCCATAAATAAAATCAATTACTCTTGCCTATACAAATTTCTGTAACTTTTTACTGAATTTTTCCATTATTTCTTTTCAGTATTTCTATATTTTCAAAAATATAAATTTTTTTCTATTCAATCGTTATTTTTTTCTAGGAATAACCTCTTTTTCTCAGTAATTTTTCCTATCTTTTCCCAAATTATCCAAAAATTTTTGATCAAATACTGATAAAGTTCTTCATTCGTATAACTTTTCATTTTCCATTTGTAATTTTAAATTAATATAAGCAGTTATAACATCTCTTTCCACACTTCCATTTAAACAATTTACATAAAAAAATTTACATCATAAATATCTAAATTCTCCTTTTTAGAAGCCTCTTTCCCAAATAATTTCAAAAATTTTAGGATGAAGTGTTCCCCAATTTGTGTTTTGAAGAATATTTTGTATTTATAAGTTCCAGCAAGTTAAAATCCGTCTTAAATCTCTAAAATTATTATAGTCGTTTCTAAGTTCTGCTCCAATTCTAGTAATAAACCGTGTTATTTCAATTTCACCAATTTTATTTTTTTCCAAACTTCTTTTCTTTCATTATTAACTTCTTCCTGAACTTCCAAATCATTTGTAATTTTATTTTCATCTCCAGCATTTTTACTATTATTCGCTTCAATATCTAAAAACTTCCAAAGAAAAATCAGCATTTCTAATATAAAATTTCCTTTCTTCAATATCTGAAAAATAAATTTAATTTCAAAATATATCTATTCTCAATTTCAGGCATATCAAATTTATAATCTTCGTTCATCCAAAAAAATTTTTTTCCCCACATTTAACAATTCCCCTTGTTACAGTCACTTTCTTCTCTTCTAAATTCGTAACAAGATCAAATCCCGAAATTATCCCATCTTTTTTATCTAAGTATAATAAATCCGTCAATTCTGCAGGATTATCCCTCAACAAATCAAGCGCTTCCTTATTTATCACCTGCCCATGCCCAAATATTGGATATTTATTCTCAATCATTTTTCCCCAATTTTATTTTTTTATTTTTTTATACCAAACTTTATCCCAAAAATAAATTTACTGTTTAAAGAAAAAAATAGTACTAATAATTTTTATTAATTTCAACTTGCAAATTCTTTAAATTTCCCGCAAAAGTTATATTTAATTGACAAATTCCATTATCCACATCAATTACATGAGATAAGTCATCTCCCTTTTGCATAATTCCATTTACAAATTTTGTATCTTTTAACCAAATTGATTTTTGACTTTCAGGATTTGTACTGAAAAACATATTTAACTTATCTTCTTTAAAGTCTGTCGTTGTGAATCTCAATGTTCTTTCAATATATGTTGTTGTAAGCGTCTTATAAAGCGGCTCATATCCTCCATCTAGATTTTTTAGTAAAGTTCTCGCCTTATAAACAACAATATTCCTAATTTTTTCACGTGCCACATTTGCATTGTCAGATGAAAATACAAATCCATAATTAAACTGATTTATTCTATCTTTTATTGTATTTGTAAATCCTGATATTTCCTTAGACATCGTTGTTTTTGCATGATATGAATTATCCTTTTCTTCGATGTCAAAACGTACTCCTGGATAAAGTGGCGAAACATTTGAAAATCTTTCCTTTAGATAATTTGGACATTGTGTTGCACCGATTATTCCAGCTGCAACATAAGCCGCATCTATATACACGCCTTCAATCCAAAATTTTAACAAATCTTCTTGTTCCTTTGAAAGCGATACTCCTGTTTCCTCTTCAAATTTCATTTTATAATCCAGCATAACTCCTGATTTATCCTTTGGAATTATTGTAAAATTAGGAATTACTGGAATCAAATATTCAGAATATTTTTGATTTTCTAAAACTTGAGTCTTTTCAATATACTTATCTACACCAGTTGTGGCAAGATTGTCAAACGATGTTTCAGGCTTACCTTCAAAGTTAAAAAATACTTGAACCTTGTATTCTGCTAATACAGTCATTAAGTTTGTCAATACTTCTATTGTATTTTTTTCAGTTTTTTCTTCATTTTTAGTTCCCATAAATCTTGCACGAACTTTTTTTTCTGATTTTTTTATATCCAAATCAACATTTGGATAAATCCCGAACCATACCGTATTATCAAAATCATTTTTCTCATTAGTCGTATTCAAAAACGCACGTAATTTATCTTTATTCCCAGCCTTTACAATCATCTCAGGCTTCACATTCGTAATCAAAAGTGTCGGTTTCATAAGCCCCATTCTAACATCATACTGCTCAAAAAACATTTTCACGCCTAATATTTTTTCAATTAAAGGCTTAGCAATTTTTATAAAATCCTCTTGAGCCGATTTATAAAATGCCAAGTAATTATTATAATTTTGAACTTCCTGCTCAGGATCAACATCTACAAATGTTTTCGCAAGCGGTACAAATGTTCTGACAACCAGATCGCTAATATATTTATTTGGTTCATCTGTCACATTTTCATAATCATCCCTGAAAGCCTCAACCAGAGCTGTCGTATTTTTTTCTTCAATCATCGCAAGTGAATTTTGATTTTCCTGTTTATACTCAATTACCTCAAGCTCTCCTTTTTCTCCAACCTGTAACATTCCCAATTTTATTTTCTCTGATTTGAAATTATTTGAATCATTTCCAATTAGCAGCCGAGTTTTTATATCTTCAATCGCAAGTGGCAACATTCCCAGTACATTACTATAATTTTCCGAAGCCTCTTCAAATTTTGTATTAAGTTTATCTCCTAATTCCAATTTTTTAGGATTTTCATCATCCAATTCTTCATATTTCTGATAAATATAAGCAATTTCTTTTCTTGTCTGCTTAATATCCTCAATAACCTTCTTTGGAGAAATCAGTTCCAAAATATTTTCAAATTTAAAATCTACATTTCTATTTCCTTGTGATTTTCTTGCTTCAATTAACGTACTAAGCATTTTAAAAAATGTATTTCCATTATTAATCTTAATCTCTGTCACCAAATCCTCAGGCACTCCCTCAGGCTTTTTCAAAATATACCTAATACTCTGACTCTCTGCATCAAAATAACTATATACTTTTGGATCAAATTTTTCCAAAAACTCCTCAAAACTCCCAACCAAAAGATGCCTATTAATCTCAATAATATTCTCGTCATCCAACGAATCCATATTTCTGGCATCATTAACAAGTGTCAAAATATCCATCTTTTCTGGATTAATTTCCTCAAACAAAATAGTTCGATTAGTCTGATTTATAACATTTTTATTCCTCATATTCCTTTCAAAATTACTTTCAATACCATAAAAATCATTTTTCAATCAACATATTCTAATTTTTATATGATATTTTTAAATAATTTTATTTCCCCTTTTTCAATTTTATTAAATTTTAATTAATATTATTTTAAACTAAAATTTTAAAAATTTGTCAATATTTTTTTATGAAATTAATAAATCTAATATATAATATTTCTCATCTACTTTTTTTCAAATAAATTTCTTCAAATCTGCTCATCGAATCATATTCAGATGAACAACTAACTGTACCATATACATCTCCATCAACATATCCTAATTTTTTTCAGGTTTTTTTGTTATCTGAATTGAACAACTGTAATTAGCACCTTTAATTTTCACGGACTTTTTAATATTTTTGACATAATTTAAATTACTCAATTCACTCTTTAATTCTAAAAAGTAAATTTGAAGTTTTTTTCAAAAAAACTCATTATTATTTGTTGTATCATCAAAATATTCTCTATATTTTTTTAAAAAAATATCCTCATCATATTTTTTTCTAATGTATAATTTTTATTTTTTTACGTACTGCAATAACATTATCAATAATCCTCTTTAAGTGATGCAACCGTTTCTTTATTATTTCAATTTTTTTATTATCAAAACTTACTTTTTGCAATGTTTTTTTGCGGTTTTTTTCTGTATTTTCCTTATATTTAATATTATCAAATAAATTGTCGTTATTTTTTTACCACAACATAAAATTGAAGTCAGTATTATTATTTTAATTAGTAATTTTATCATTTTCATCTCCTTTATCCTACTGTACCTGTATTTTTTGAATCTGTAATTACTGGTAGTTCTTGTTCTTCTGGTTTTACTGTATAACTTTTAGGGCTTTCATAAAATAATCAATTCTACTTGGCTCAAAAGCAGTTTTATTAATTTCATTATTTTGATTTCCGCCTAAAAATACATACATTCCATTTTTTCTTTTCCCAACTAATATTGCTACATGGCTATAACCATTTTCTAAATTTAAAAATTCCTATAGCTCCTACAAAAGGTTTAGTTTTTTCACCTTCAAACCATCCTCTTTTTGGTAATTTTGGTCTTGGTGCAACTCCCCAATCGTATCCTCCAACAGAAGGATACAGATGAATTTTTATATCCTGCTGTTTTCATGCAATATGTTACAAATGCTGCACACCATGCAATTTCAGTGGGTTTTTTATCTGTTCCAAAATTTGCATAAGGAAAATATGTTTTTTGTATTCTATTATATAAACTCCGGCTAGATTCTTTTTGTCCTTTATATTTATTCATTTCTTCTTCTGCAACTTTTATCCATGGTGCCCTTCCTTTGACTTCTTTATGTGGGCAGTTATCTGTATCACATTTTTCAGATTTTTTTTCTAGTTTTTTATCTGTTTTAACTGTTGAAACCTGTTCTTTTGATACATTATTTTCTAAATTATCTGTATTCTTATTTTTTTCAAATTGTATATTTTTTTCTTCCTTATTCTCATTTTTAGGATTCTGATTACTTTTCTTCTTCACATCATCCTGAACACCATCACCACTATTCACTTCCTTTGCAAAATTATGAGTTTCATTCCATTTTCCTTGACTAAACGGACATGTAGCCACACTTTTCCCATTTTTCCTTATTGCATTTAGTACATCTGCTTCAGTTGGAGGATATTTTGTTGATGTGTATAATGTTTTACCTATTTCAATCCAGCTTGTAATATCTGAAGAATTTATTTTATGATCTGGAGCTTCTTTTGTTTGTTTTACATTATTTTGTATTTTGTACTCCTTTAATTCTATCTGTTCTGTATTTGAAGTTTTTATATCGCTATTTAATTCTGCTTCAATCTGTTTTTTTTCATTTTCCGTTATTGTCAAATTTCCAGCCCGCATTAAATATCCATAAGCTATCACAGGAAGCATTTTTGCAGAATAAAAAAATTTTTTTGCTCATAATCACACAAACTTAATCCATGTTTTTTTATTATCCCTTTTGTATCAAGTTCAGGCCCTGATTTTTGCTTTATACTTTTATATGTTTCTTTAAATGTATTTAAAATTTTTCCTCTTAAATATTTCTCTTTTTCCAAAGAAGTTTCCTTTTTAGCAATTTGTAATTTTGCCTTATTTGTACTGTTCTTTGTGCTATTTTTAAATCTGTTCCATTTAGAAAATTTCTGTGCTTCCTTTTTTAATTGCGTCTGCATAAAATAATTATTTACATCGCTACAAATATTTATCAGCAGCTTTATATTGACAATCAGCATCTCTAACAGCTTCACTAACTTCCTTTTCTTTAGTAACTGCCGTTCCAGCTTCCTTTTGCCCAGCATCATCGATACTTATAGTTCCACCGTGCTGACATTGAATAGTTGAAATATCCAGCAATGCAGGCTTGTTTCTGACTTTCACATCTGTATTTTTCTCCCACATCCCCATTAACGCAGGCTGGCAAATCCCAATTGCACTGCAAGATTTAAAAGGCTGAATATTTCGTATCATTTATATTAGCCTGTTTCCCGCCTTCAAGCATTACACTGTCCTCTTTTATGATCAATCGGCTAATATCCCTTCCAAGCGTACATTTTAGCATACAATTAGTATTTACAAATAACTCTCCAGTAGGATTTATAATATTTTGCAGATCATAAAATAACTTATAAAAGGAATACAAATCCATTGAATCAATATTTGCCGCATAATCCCGCAATTCCTTGCTATTTTTAAATAATCCCAAAATAATGCCTTTATCTTTTTCAAAGTCCGAATTATCCCTGTAATTTTCATAAACTTCATCTATCAAATTACTTATTTTCCTAATATTCCGCACTTTTATTGCCGATTTTGAAGTTATCCAGTCATTCAAGACAGTCGTTACCCTTATATCCTTCCCAATTTTTTCAAGCCTGTTAAATAATCCTCTCTCTCTTTTGGATGGAATATCAATCCCTTTTTGTCTTTTTATATACCATAAAAGATAATTTCTCACAATATTGCTATCTTTATATTGATGATTATCAAAATACTTGGTTTCATTTTCTTCCTTAAACCCAGTTTGCACCTTCAAAAATTCAATTATTATATTGTCAATCAATCTTCTCGACAAAGGAAACTGCCTAACTCCATTTTCATCCATAGAATAAGTTTTTTCATATTCCGAAACATTTTCCCCAAGTTCTCTTATCAAATTTTCACATCTTGTCTTTTGTAACTCCAAAGCTGGCTTTTTAGCAACTTTTATAATAATTTCATCAATATCCTTTATTCCCTGCATATACTTGTCATACTTTTCAGGCAGCTGATTCTTCTCAACTTTAGTTTTTCCATCTTTTACATATATCTGAATCACACCTTGTATTTTATCCACATAATTCTTATCTTCCTTAAATTTATTCACAGGCTTTTTATCAGGATATTTCACATATTTTGCTGAATATTGACCAAATACGTATTCGAGCGATTCTATAGCGCTTTTATTAGGAATAGGATACGAATAAATATAATAAACTATATCTTGTATCCGCAAAATCTCATTATTTTCCTCCCTTCCCCTTAAAGTATCAAATCCATGCTGCCTTATCACATTCCCAATCTTGTCATTATCCTTTGTCGCCTCATCATACATCTTCAAAATGACATTTATATCTTCCTTATTTTCTTCCAAAACTTTTTCCCTGTCTTAGTTTCCAAATATTTTACATAATCCTTATTATAAATATTCTCATCTTGAAATTTAGCCTGCAGCCTTTTCAAAATCGCCTCATCAGGATTTACAAATGCCAATTCAGGAGCTTTCCCATTTTCAGCTCTATCCCTTTTATACTCTTCACTATCCCAGACTTCCTCAAACTTCTGACCATTAAATGAAAATACACCTTCCTTATTGTTTTCATCGTTGCCAGTCTTATTAGTATTTGATGTTGAAGCCCCTTTTTGTGTTTGCAAAGAGTTACTTGAAACATTAGATTTAGGTTTTGACTGAACTACAGCCTGTTTATTTATATTTTTATTATCAGTTTGTGTATGATTTTTTTCTACAACTTTGTGATCCACTTCACAATTATCTTTAAATCCAATAATCGCTGATAAATCATGCCCTGCTAAATTTACAGCATAAAGCAACGATGGCATTGCATTTCCATCTACTGGTATTCCCCAGACACCTTTAAATTATTTCCTAAAGCATTAGACATTGCACCTTGACCACATAAATGTGAAGCTGCCAGCATTCCAGACGATGTAAGCAAAAAACTTTTCCCCCTCAAGTCTTCTGCTTTGTATCCTTGATTTCTCTTTTTCATTATTATTGTTTTTACTTTATTTTCAGATGCTCTAACTTTTCCTGGCGCTATATAAACTGCATTTTTAGGAACAGATATATTTTTGCAAATTTTATCCTTATGTTTTTTCAAAGTTGCCCATCTCATTTTCACCGAACGCATTATTACTTCATCTTGTGCCGCTGGATTATTTAAAAAACTCTGTTTCCCTTTTAACTTCCATTTTGTGGCACCTTCACCAATGAATCTGGCATTTGCCCAAGTCGAACCCTTCGGAAGCCATCCCATGTCCATCAAAACATCCGTCCCAATCTGATATTTTCCAATATAATATTTTTGATCTGCTAAATTATATTTTCCGCCACTTTCTAATTTAGCCAGCTTTTCAAAAAATGCAACCGCACTATCTCCAATATCTACCCCATTAAATTTCCTATTTACCACAATTAACTCCCCCTTTAAATTTTGAAATTTTTACAAAATCAGCTATTTTATCTTAACTGACTCTTATGTATATACCCTTTCATATAATATCCCCCATCTTTATTATAAAAATACACATATTTCCAGTCTTTCTCATCTGAAATTTCTTCAACTTCAACATTATTCGCTAATTTATGAATTATTGAACTGTCCAAGTCATTGCTTTCTCTTACATTGACAGTATTTTCCTTTGAAGATGTTACAAAAACTTTACCCAGTTCCCTTAGACGATGTTAATCCAAAATCCCTAAATTCTTCTCGCCACATCTGTCCACTTTTCATATCAGTTATTGCATAATTTGTTCCCCCGCTTGCTGCAACTACCGATAAAAACAGATTATTTCCATCAATACTTTCCAATTGAGAATCTAAATTTACAGTATCTCTTGCAATCACTTTTCCATTTTTCACAAAGACAGTTTCACTATTTGACTGCCCAGCATAGGCAAAAGGATAAGTAAGAGTGTATATTGAATAAACATTATTTGTAAAAAAAGCTGCTCCCTCCACTTTATCATCAGCTTCTTCAGAGTTTTTATCATACTCATCAACTATTTTATAAACTTCCTTAGGCAATTTATTCAATGCAACTTCTTTTGGTGGAAAGTTCCCTTACGATTTTCACGGTTTCAAAACCGTTTATTTTATCTTCAAACTCTGAAAAATTTGGATATTTTACTTCATTTTCACGTTTTTTAGCAAGTTCTGGATATCTTTGCTCAATAAATATTTTTTCAGGAATCATAAAATTACGATAATTTTCATAAACATAGTCTACAATTTCTTTTGGAACTTCCCGTAATTCCAATCTTTTCAGTTTTTTCAAATTAGAAATCTCATCAACTCCATTTTTCAATGGATTAAAACTGACATCCAGATGTTCCAGTTTTGCCAATTTGCCAATTCCGCTAAGATTGCTTATTTTATTATTATGAAGCCATAATTCCTTTAAATTGGGTAAATTTAGCAGCGGTTTTATATCTTTTACCTGATTAAAATTTATTTTTAAAACTTCCAGATTTTTTAAATTTTCCAGCGGTTTCACATCCTTTATCTGATTCCATCGCAAATCCAGCTCCTTCACATTTTTGTAATCCGCTATGCATTTTATCTCCTCCAATCCCAAATTTTTCAGTTCAATTTTTTCAGCATTAACATTAAATTTTCTTAATTCTGTGCAACTTTTGTAATCCAAAGATTTTACTTCTGCCATTTCTGATTTTTTTTCTGATTTTTTACGGACTTCTCTTAACTCCTGCCCATTACTATTATTGCACGAAATAAATAACAGTAAAATCAACATACTGAATGCCCTTACCATACTTCTACCTCCAACTTTTATTTATCAATTTATTAATTTAATATAAAAAGAATTTATGTGTTTAAATTATATCGTTTATTAATTTTATTTTAATTGATATAATGATACCTTATATTTTTTTACTTTGTCAACATCAAAATAAATTTTTAAAAAAATTTATTTATTTTTAGGAAAAAAACTCTTGTAATTGGATAAAAAAAGTGATATTATAAATTAAAGTAAGAGTTTAAAACTTCAGGGCAGGGCGAGATTCCCGACCGGTGGTAAAGTCCACGAGTTGTTTTTTTATTTATAAAAAAATGACACGAACTGGTGCAATTCCAGTACCGATAGTTATAGTCTAGATGGTAGAAGTGAGTAATTAATTTTTTTAATATAAATTTATTAGACAGTTTTATTGTACACAGTTTCAATATTTACATAAAAGTATAAAGTTATAATAATTATAAATTAAAATTGCCTACCTTTAATTATAAAAGCCCTGAATCAAGTATTCGAGGCTTTTTATTAATAATAGAATTGTTTGGAAATTATATTTTTCATTCTAAATTTAAAAATAAAAAAATAAATTATCGAATATAGAAATATCTAATAAAAAAAACAGAGAGGATGATATAAAATGAGAACTTTTGAAGGAAAATTTGATGGAAGAAATGTAAAAATAGGAATTGTAGCTGGGAGATTTAATGAATTTATTACTTCAAAATTAGTTGGAGGCGCTTTAGATGTATTAAAAAGAAATGATGTTTCTGAAGAAAATATTGATATTGCCTGGGTTCCAGGGGCATTTGAAATACCTTTAATTACAAAAAAATTGGCAAATACAGGAAAATATGATGCAATAATTGCTCTAGGAGCTGTAATAAAAGGTTCAACACCACATTTTGACTATGTTTGTGCAGAAGTTTCAAAAGGAGTGGCTCAAATTTCGTTGCAAACTGACTTGCCTGTAATTTTTGGAGTTTTAACTACAAATAACATTGAGGAAGCTATTGAAAGAGCAGGGACAAAGGCTGGAAACAAAGGATCAGATGCGGCATTTTCTGCAATTGAAATGATTAATTTAATTAAAGAAATTGAAAAATAAAAAACATTAGATTATCAAACACATCTAATAATTTTATTTATAAAAAGGAAAATTAAAATTATGTCTACAAATAAAAATAATGAAATTGATGAAAAATATATGCAAATGGCAATTGAACTGGCAAAAAAAGGAGCTGGGGCGGTAAATCCTAATCCGATGGTCGGAGCGGTTGTTGTTCAAGATGGAAAAGTTATTGGAACTGGCTATCATAAATATTTTGGAGGGCCTCATGCTGAAGTTTACGCTTTGGAAGAAGCTGCTCAAAATTCAAACGATTTGTCAAATGCAACGATTTATGTCACATTGGAACCGTGTTCGCATTATGGAAAAACACCGCCTTGTGCTGAAAAAATTGTGAAAATGGGACTAAAAAGATGTGTTATTGGCTCATCTGACCCAAATCCGAAAGTGGCTGGAAAAGGTGTGCAAATATTGAGAAAATGCTGGGATTGAAGTGCGTGAAAATGTTTTGAAAAGTGAATGTGATAAAATTAATCAAGTGTTTTTTAAATATATTATGACAAAAATTCCGTATTTGTTTTTAAAATGTGCGATAACTTTAGATGGGAAAATTGCTACAAAGACAGGAAATTCCAAATGGATTACAAATGAAACTGCTCGTGAAAAAGTTCAGTTTTATCGAAATAAATTTATGGGAATTATGGTTGGAATAAATACGGTTTTAGCTGACAATCCAAGTCTTACTGCAAGAGTTGAAAACGGTGTAAATCCATATAGAATCATTATTGACCCACATTTTAAAAACTGGAAAAGAATCACAATATTATTAAAGAAAAATAGCGATGAAAAAAAGACAATAATTGTCACATCAAAAAAATAACGAAAAATTCTGAAAAAGCAGCTGGATTTTTTTCTGAAAAATAGCAAAGTTAAATTTGTATTTTTAAATGGCACAAAATTTAGCTTTAAAGAAATTCTTCGTAAAATTGGAGAAATTGGAATTGATTCAATTTTTGCTGGAAGGTGGACAATCGCTTATTTCACAGGCATTTGAAGAAAATGTAATTGACGCTGGAGAAATTTTTATTGCCAATAAAAGTTTGGGCGATGAAAAAGGAAAGTCTTTTATTACAGGATTTGATAGGGAAAAAAATGGATGAAGCTGTGATTTTGAAAAATGTGAAATATAATGTTTATGGCGAAAAATGTGGGAATAGAATTTTTTTGCAAAAAAATTATAATTAATTTAAATAAAAAAATTAAAAAAATCAGGAGAAAGTCATGTTTACTGGTTTAGTTGAAGAAACTGGAAAAATTATTAATCTTGCAAAAAAAAATGCAAGTATTGAAATTACAATAAGAGGAAAAAAGGTTGTAGAAAAGGCACAAATTGGGGATAGTATCGCTGTAAACGGAGTTTGCTTGACTGTTACAAAATTAAAGGGAAGTGACTTTACGGCAGATGTGATGTTTGAAACTATTGAGAGAAGTGGCTTGAAACGGGCTAAAGCGGGGGATATTGTCAATCTTGAAAAGTCGCTTACGCTTGCAACTTTTTTAGGCGGACATCTTGTTATGGGAGATGTTGACTGCGAGGCTAAAATTTTGTCGATTACGGATAAGGGAATTGCGAAAGTTTATGAGTTTCAGCTGGATGAAAATCATAGAAATAATATGAAATATATCGTTGAAAAAGGGCGTGTAACCATTGATGGGGCGAGTCTTACAGTAATTGATGTAAATGATGAAGATGGAATTTTCTCGGTTTCACTTATTCCGCACACGATTGAAAATATTACGGTTGGAATGAAGAAAACTGGGGATTTTGTGAATATTGAAACAGATTTATTTGGAAAAATATGTGGAAAAAAATATTGAAATTTGATAATTTTGATAATTTAAAAAAATAAAGAAAAAAATCAAAAATTGACAATGGAATTTTTACAAAAAAATGGATTTTAATAAAAAAAGGAAAAAAAGAAAGAAAAAGAAAGAAGTGATTTAAATGGCAGAAAAATAAAGCAAAATTTGATACTGTCGAAGCTGCGATTGAAGACTTGAAAAAAAGGTATTCCAGTTGTGGTTGTTGACGATGAAGATAGGGAAAATGAAGGGGATTTGATAATTCCAGCTACAGGTTGCAACTTACGAATGGATTGAACTTTATTATTAAATGAAGCAAGAGGACTTATGTGTGTCCTGTTTCACGAAAAAGTAGCTAAAAGACTTATGTTGGATCCAATGACTCATCACAATACCGATCATCACGGGACTGCTTTTACAATTTCAGTAGATGCAGCTAGAAGGGTACAACTACTGGAATTTCTAGTAGGTGACAGATTAAAAACTGTTTTAGGATTTGGCAAATCCGATATAAAAACTGCAGAAGACTTTTTTTGAAAGACCTGGACATATGTTTCCTTTGATTGCTACGTGAAAATGGGGTTTTTGAGAGAAAGAGGACATACTGAAGCAGCAGTTGATCTGGCTAGACTTTGCTGGATTTTGAGCAGTTGCAGTTATTATGGAAATGTTGAATCATGATGGAACAATGGCTAGAAGAGACGATTTGTTCGCATTTTGTCAAAAACATAATTTGAAAATTATTACAGTTGACGAATTGATTGTTTATATAAAAAAAAACGAAAAATTAGTTAAAAATGAAGCAACTGTCGATATCCCAACACAATTTGGAAAATTTACTTTTGCAGGTTATAGCGATAAAATCGAGCATAAGGAATATATAGCAGTTATGAAGGGCGAAATAAAAAATAAAGAAAATGTCACAGTCAGACTTCACTCTGAATGCCTGACAGGTGATGTCTTCGGTTCAAAACGATGCGATTGCCAAGAACAGCTTCATAGAGCTTTGCACGAGCTGGAAGAAAGCGGGGAAGGGCTTCTGATTTATTTACGTCAAGAAGGGCGTGGAATTGGAATTCTGAATAAACTAAAGGCTTACAAACTTCAAGACGAAGGATATGATACTGTGGAAGCCAACCATAAACTGGGATTTTCAGATGATTTAAGGGATTATGCCGTTGCTGCGCAGATTATAAAAGATTTAGGAATAAAATCTATTATTCTAAAAACCAACAATCCAAAGAAAATCGAAGGATTGGAAAAATATGGAATTAAAATTGCTGGACGCAAGGAAATTGAAATTGCCGCCAACGATGTGGATAAAAATTATTTAAAGGTAAAAAAGGAAAAAATGGGACATTTGTTAAAACAGGATTTATAAAAAAATTTTAAATTTATATTATCCAAAAAGAAAACTTAACTTTAGAATCAACTTAATAAAAATTCAAAAAAATCAGGAAATTATATAAAAATATCAAATCTGAATAATTTTCTGATTTTTTTATTTCAAAACTGCTATTGACTTTATTAAAAAAATATGTTATAACAATATTAATAAATAAAAAAATAAACTTTCAGGAGATGATTTTTTTATGGTAAAAATTATTAATTCACCCTCAAAAATATATTCAAGGAAAAAAATGAAATTACTAATTTAGCAACTTATTACAAATTACGTGGTAATAGTGGCGCATATCTGCTAGTAGACAAATTTATTTTTGATAATTTTAAAGATAAAATTGTTGAAAGTTTTAAAAACGAAGGTATAAATTATCATATTGAAGTTTTTGGCGGAGAATGTTCAAAAATTGAAATTAACCGAAATATTGATATTTTAAAAGAAAAAAAATGTGATGCAGTATTTGGAATTGGTGGAGGAAAAACTCTTGATGCAGCAAAAGCAATATCATATTATGAAAATATTCCTGTATTTATCGTACCTACAATTGCTTCAACTGATGCACCATGCAGCGCATTGTCAGTAATTTATACTCCAAGCGGAGAGTTTGAAGAATATTTATTCTTAAAGGCAAATCCTGACATGGTAATAATGGATACAAATATAATCGTAAATGCGCCTGTAAGACTTCTTGTGGCTGGAATTGGTGATGCACTTGCCACTTATTATGAAGCTAAAGCCTGTGTCGATGCAAATGCCACTTCAATTGCTGGCGGAGGAATTACAAAAGCCGCTATTGCAATCGCAGAACTATGTAAAGATACATTGTTTGAAGATGGTTTAAAAGCTAAAATTTCAGTAGAAAATAAAGTAATCACAAAGGCTTTGGAAAACATAATTGAAGCAAATACTTATTTAAGTGGAATTGGATTTGAAAGTGGAGGACTTGCTGCAGCTCATGCTATTCACAATGGACTTACAATTTTGGAAGAAGGACACCACATGTATCATGGAGAAAAAGTAGCATTTGGAACAATTACACAGCTAGTTTTAGAAAACAGATGTTTATGTGAAATCAAAAAAGTTATTGACTTCTGCAAAATTTTAGGACTTCCAACAACATTGGCTGAACTAGGAATGGGAAATGTTTCAAAAGAAAGATTATATGAAGTGGCAAAAGCAAGTACAGCCGAAGGTGAAACAATCCATAATATGCCATTTAAAGTTACTGCAGATGATGTTTTTGCAGCAATATTAGTAGCGGATGAACTTGGTAAAAACTAATTTTTAATAATTTGATTTAAAGTTTTAGATAATTTGGAGTACTCATAGCGTACTCCTTATTTTTTTTATTAACTTTTCTTCATCGGAAATAAATCTATAGTAAAATTACCTTAAAACTGGACTCAAAAGTTATGACTATTTTACTCAAATCCTAAATTTATATAATTTTTTTAGTAGTTTAATTTTTAAATAGGGTTTCACTGTAACAGAAAATACTAACTTTTATTATTTTAACAAAAAGATAGAAAGTCGTATCTAAAAGTGGGGTAGTTCACTATATCAATATAATAATAAAAAAACTTGGATTTCATAAATTTATTATTACTTTCCAAGTTTTATATTATTGTTTAACCAACATTTATTCAGCTTCAGTGTATTCTTTAGCCACTTCTTCAACTTTATATTCTTCTACAATTTTATTTATTAAATTGTTTCTTTCTTCAATTGCTCTATTATTTAACAAACTATTAGCAATTTGCTGATAAGCGCTGTTTGGAGTCACATTTCCAAGTTTTGCTTTTTCTTTTTCATAAATTTCAGCAACTTCTTCTTGAGTAACTTTCACATTTTTTCTAACTTCTAAATCTAAGTAATAGTTGATATATACGTTATCTCTTATAACTTCCAAATCTTTTTTTGTTTTGTTCTTGATCTTCAAATTTTTCATCAGTCATTTTTTTAGAAATTATTTTACCAACAAGTAAAGTTTTTAATACTTCAGAATCACCTTTTTGAAAATAAAATTTCCTTTTTAGAAATTTCTAATTTATCTTCCATTTCTTCTACTAATTTGTTCAATTCTTCTGCTTCTAAGACAGCAACTTGCTGATTTAACAAGTCTCTTTGGATAATTTCCCTAGCTTGAGAAAAAGGAATATTTTGTGCATCAAAGTTTGCCTTTATTATCTGTATATAATTTTGTAACATCATTTTCATTTACAGATATTTTATCTTCAATAAGTTTTGCAATAAAGAATTTATGTTTTTTTCATTTGTGAATAAATATTCAAATTCTTCTTTTTCTTCGTCAGAAAAATTTATATTCTTTTGCTACTTTTAATATAGCTTTTACTAGTTAAAACTCTTTTTATCCCTTCGTTATCCAATCCTTCTCTTTCTTCATCAGTTAAAGTTAATTTAATATCTTCAGCTTTTTTTCTTTGCCATTTTTTTCTCCTTTAATTTTAATAAATTTTACTTTAGTATTTTCAACTTTTACTATTTTACACTATTTTTTTAAAAAAATTTCAAGGAATATTTTTTTAGATTTAATTTGATTTTAATTAGAAATTATAAGTAATAGCATATTATTTACTTAACATTCTACTCAAAAATTCCTTAGTTCTTTCATGTTTTGGATTTCCAAAAATATTTTCAGGCTTGTCATCTTCCACAATTACACCTTGATCCATAAACACGACTCTACTTGAAACATCATGTGCAAAATCCATTTCATGTGTCACGACAATCATTGTAAGTCCGCTTTTTGCCAAATCCTTCATTACCTTTAAAACTTCCCCAACCATTTCAGGATCTAAAGCACTCGTAGGCTCATCAAATAACAGAACTTCAGGCTGCATTGCCAGCGCTCTTGCTATTGCCACCCTTTGCTTTTGTCCACCTGAAATTTGATTTGGCTTTGCATGAATAAAACGTTCCATTCCCACTTTTGCCAAAAATTCCTTTGCAATTTTTTCAGCTTCTTCCCGTGATTTTTTCAAAACTTTCATTTGTCCAATTACACAGTTTTCCAAAACGCTTAAATTATTAAATAAGTTAAACTGCTGAAACACCATTCCTACTTTTTCACGCAATGTTACAAGCGATATATCTCCTGCCATCGCATCTTTTCCATGGATTAAAACTTGTCCGCTTGTAGGCTTTTCAAGTAAGTTTATACATCGTAAAAGAGTAGACTTTCCACTTCCAGATGAACCAATTATACTTACAACTTCCTTTTCGTGAACATCAAAATTTACATCCTTTAATACTGTTCTTTTTCCAAAATCTTTTCTAATATTTTTTATTTCAATAACTTTTTTCCCCATTATTTTTCCTCCCCATTAACATCATCTAAAAATTCAAAGTTTTGAGGTCCATCAATTCTCTTTTCAATTTGTTTTAAAATTAATGATAACGTAAATGTCAAGAAGAAATAAATTACACTTGTTATAATAAATACTTCATAATAACGTGAATAAGTTCCTGCAACAGAATTTGAAATGAAGAATAACTCTGTAACACTTATTACATTTAACACAGATGTATCTTTTATATTGACAATAAGTTCATTTCCTATCATTGGCAAAATATTTCTAAACATTTGCGGAAAAATAATGCTTTTCATTAATTGAAAATTTGTCATTCCAATCGCCTTTGCCGCTTCAAACTGTCCTGTATCAATCGAGTCAATTCCACCACGGATAATTTCACTCATATACGCTCCCGTATTTATTGATACAATAAATAAAGCCGCTATCAATGGAGATAAATTTAAATTAAATACTTGAGAAAGTCCATAATAAATTACCATTGACTGAACTATCATCGGAGTTCCTCTAAATACTGCAATGTAAACTGAAAAAAGCCAGTTTAGGACTTTTAATCCACCTTTTTTATATTTTTTAGCCTGCCCATCAATTTCTGCTTCTGAATATCTAAATAATGCAACTACTAATCCAATGAAAAATCCTACAATTGTACCAGTAACTGAAATAAATAGTGTTACAACTGTACCTTTTAAAAATGTCTTCCAGTTATTTTGAATAAAAAATGCAACCCATCCAAAAAATGAACGAGATGTTTCATTTGGCTGATTTTGTATGGCTTTTTCCATAATTTGCTGTCGCACTTTAGGAGTCAAGTCTTCATCTAGAATTTTATTAACTTTCTCTTCCAGTTCTGTATTTCCCAGTTTCATTCCAACTGCAACATTTACTTCTTCAGTATCGTATTTAAATCCATCTTTTTTATCGAATGAAATGAACTTTAAATTGGGATTTGAAAATTGAGCTGCCATCGCTCCTGGCCGTTCAGATATATAACCATCTATTTTCCCAGAATTTAAGGCTACTATCATCGCAGGAAAACTTTCCATTGCAGTCTGCTTCTGTACACCTTTCATCTGATCAATAACATCATAATGAAGTGTATTCAACTGTCCTGTAATCTTTGCTCCCGCAAAATCATTAATTGTTTTAGCGTTAGCATATTTCCCATTTTTTTTCACAACAACTACTAAATCTGATTCATAATATGGTTTTGAAAATTTAAACTTTGCCGTCTTTCAGGCGTTGCCGACATTCCTGCTATAACCAAATCAACTTTTCCAGAAGTCAAAGCAGGCCCAAGCAATGCATCCCATTTTGTTTTTACAACTACTAATTTTTTATTTAACTTTTTAGCAATAACTTTGGCTATTTCAACATCATATCCGCCACAATAACCTCCATCTACTTTCACTGCACCATTTTTACTATCGTTTTGAAACCAGTTGAAAGGAGCATATCCACACTCCATTCCAACCTTTATATCATCACTATATCCTGCTATGAAAGTTGCCATAAAAACTAGTAATACTAATATTTTATTTTTTATCGTACTAACTTTCATTTTCTATTATAGTGCTCCTTCTTTTATTAAAGTTTCAGCAATTTGAATTGTATTTGTAGCTGCACCTTTTCTGATGTTGTCTGCCACAACCCACAAATTTAGAGCATTATCAGCTGAAAAGTCTTTTCTAATTCTTCCAACATAAACTTCATCAGTATCTTGTGCATTTATAGGCATTGGATAAACATTATTCTTACCATCGTTTTGCACAACAATTCCTTCTTTTTCTTCAAATGCACGAATTACATCTTCCAATTCAAAAGGTTTTTCCAATTCCACATTTACAGATACCGCATGTCCAAATCTAATCGGAACTCTTACACAAGTTGCAGTTACTTTTAAATCTGGCAAGTTTAATATTTTTCTAGTTTCATTAATCATTTTTTCTTCTTCTTTTGTATATCCATTATCTAAAAATACATCAATATGAGGCAATGCATTAAATGCAATTTGATGCGGATACCCTTTTGATGGTTCTCCTTTTAAATTAGCTTCCAAATCGTTAAGTCCCTTTTGCCCAGAACCTGCAACAGCCTGATAAGTAGAATAAATTACTCTTTTCAATCCGTATTTTTCTTGCAATACCTTTAATACAGGCATTACTTGAATTGTAGAGCAATTTGGATTTGCAATAATTCCAGGATGATTTTTCAATGCTTCTGGATTAGCTTCAGGAACTACCAATGGAATATTTTTATCCATTCTCCAAGCACTGCTATTGTCTATAACAACTGCACCTTTAGCTTTAAATTTTGGAGCATATTCAAGTGATACCCCTCCTCCAGCTGAAAATAAAGCTACATCAATATCATTAGCTATAGTTTCATCCTTTAATTCCATAACAGTATATTCTGTACCATTAAATTCAATCTTTTTACCTGCTGAATTAGCTGAAGCATAAAGATACAATTTTTCCACTGGAAAATTTCTTTCCTTTAATACTTTTAAAAATGTTCTTCCAACAAGTCCTGTAGCTCCTATAATCGCCACTTTGTAATTTTTCATTATTTGTCCTCCTAAAATTTTTTTCAATTAAGGTTTTACCCTCTAATATTCAATTTCAAATGTTATGGGTATATTATACTCTAAAACTTTTAAAATTACAAGTTTCAATCGGGATTTTCTAAGCCATTCTAACTCTTACGCCATATTTAAAATATTTATTCCAGTAAGTATTCTCCAATGTTGAAATTACAACTCCTTTAGATGAAGATGCGTTAATAAAAAGAGAATCCCCCAAATAAACTGCCGTATGGTTGTTTGTATCTTCCGGCTTAAAAAATACAATATCTCCTGGTTTTAAATTTTCCCTAGGAATATGAGCCCCCACTTTAATTTGCTGTACTGTCTGTCTTGGCAGCTCGTATCCATATACTTCCCGATAAACTCTACGTGTCAGTGCTGAACAGTCCATTCCGCTTGGTGAATCTCCTCCAAGTTCATATTTTGTACCTTTCCAATGACTATATGACTTTAATAGGTCATTTTGCAATTTTACAGTCTTTTTCTGGCTAACTGTGCCATGCTTTAATATTTCCTGCTGCTTTCTCTTTAGTTCAGATAATTTTTGCAGCACTAACTGGGAATTTGGCATTGAACGATCGACCAGACTATTTTCATCAAATAATTTTGTAATCTTAATATTATCTATATCTTCATTTAACTGATTCTTTTCAGATGCTCTTGAAATTTCAGATTCATCATTACTGCTGCTATGATGACTATGATTTTTCTCTATTCTATTGGCATGCGAATCCTTTATATCCTCCTGCCTATTATCTCTTTCTTTTGCTATTTCAACAACAATATCATCATCTTTATCATTCCCGTCACTATTAGATAAAAGATCATTGTTATTTTTCCCAGCTTTAGAACTATTTTCACTATTTGTCTGCAATCCTGTACATCCTACTGTCAGCAACATGCAAGCCATTGTCAAAGTTGATTTTTTTGCCATTTTACTTTTTTCTCCCTTCATTTTAAAATATTAATTTTTTTAATTTAATTTTTTTATCATTTAACAAAGAATTTTTTTATTTCTTTTGCCTACTCCTTTATTGAAAAATAAAAATACTTCTGAATCTTATTTTTTTACAATTTTCCCTTTTAAAAAATAAATAATTTAATTATAAAATTAAATTGTTCTTATTACAAATCTGAAGATAATATTAAATTTTACAGGTCCATCATTTTCAGAGACAATTCTCATATATTGCCCAAATTCCCTGTTTCAAATCTAATATTCGTATCCTTCAATTTTTGTAAAAAAAGGTTATAGATCTCTTGAGCTTCGTTAGCTTTTTGCAGAATCTGTGTAGCTTGGTCTTCTTCCTTTTTTTGGTATTTCCATAAATTGTAAAAATTGCTTACAATTAGCAATTCTCCTTTTATATCTTTTACTGACAAATTTAATTTCCCATTTTCATCATCAAAAAAATTCTAAGATTAATTAATTTGTCAATACAAAAGTCAATATCCTTCTCACAATCTCCATTGGCAACTCCAACATAAGCAACTATTCCCTTTTGAATTTCTCCTTTAAATTCATTATTTACAAATATTTTTGCAAAATTCACTCTTTGAATTATTATTTTCATTTTTTTCCCTTATTCTCTAATTTTAATAATATCTTTTTTCTACTTCAATAGTAGTATCAAATCCATGTCCTGGATAAACTTTAATATCTGGATCCAAAGCAAACAATTTTTTCAACGATTTTCCCATTTGGATCGGATCACTCGTTGGTAAATCCACTCTTCCATAAGTCCCAGCAAACAATGTATCTCCAGAAAATAATACTTTATTTTTTTTATCATAATAGCAAATATCCCCTCTGCTATGCCCTGGAGTTTCAATTATTTCAAAGTAAACTTCCACATCATCAGCATTTCCAGAAATTTTCCCATTTTCACCAATTTTATCATTTTCCTTTAAAGTTATAATTTGGACATCTTCCTTATTTAGTTCAAAATCCCCTTCTCTCCAAGCAAAAAGCGACAATTCAGGATTAAATAAAAATTCATACCCGCCTTCACTCACATAAACAGGCACTTTTTTATATTCTAACATAGACGGTATTCCCAAAATATGATCCCAATGCCCATGCGTCAAAAGAACTCCCAGTAAATTCAACTCATTTTTCTCAATATAATCAACAACTTCTGTCATTTTCTCTTGTCCAGGATCCATAACATAGCAGTTTTTCCCATAAGAAATAATGTAACAGTTACTTTGAACTGCATTGTCGTTCAAAAATCTTTTTAATTCCATTTTTCCTCCTTTTATTTATTAACTATTTATTATTTTTATTTTGATACATGCACATCCATTTGTGGATATGGTATTTCAATTCCTGCCTTATCAAATTCAGTTTTTATTTTTTCATTCAACTTCATCTTTAAATTCAAATAATTTTCTGAACGTGTGTAAACATAAACATAAAATATTATCGCAGACTCTGCCAGCTGACCAACTCCTATAATAGATGGCTTTGAAGCCAGAATCATTTTTTCATCATCATTGATAACTTTTGAAATACTTGATGTATCTTCTGTATTTTTATCATTTTCCATAAATTTCTTCTTCAGATTTTTTTGGGTTGCCTCATCTTCCGCTTCCTTCATTTTTTTCTAGAAAAAAATTGTTGCAAATAAATTAATTTTACTTTTTTCACGTTTTTCTAAAATTGTATTTTGAAGTTTTATAAGCAAATTATTTTTAATCTGTGTTTCCTCGACTTCATTCATTGTTTCCTCTTTAACAATTCTCTCTAAAACACTTTTTACCTCCTGAATATTGCTATTATATGAAACTCCAACTTCCAAATCAAGTCTACGTTCTCCATTTTGCTTAATATTTCTTATTTCAGTATTAGTAACTATTCCATTTGGAATTATTACAACCTCATTTTGCGGATTTAACATTTTTTTGTATAAAATAATTCTATTTTCTTTACAGTCCCAATATAATTATTGTATTCTATCGTATCTCCAACACTGAACGGCTTAAACGTAAGAATTATAAGCCCTCCGCAAAAATTTCCCAAAGTTTCCTTAAAGGCGATCCCTAAAACGATCCCAGCCGCTCCTAAAAATGTCGTAATCGAAGTTGTATTAATCCCAAGGATTCCTACTGAAGAATAAATTAGGATAAAATAATATAAAATCGAATAAATTGAAAGCAAAAATGAAGCCACACTTTTATCGACATTTGATTTATCAAGTATAATTTTCAATATTTTTTCAATTCTATTCTTAAATATTTTTCCCAATTTTTACGATTAAATAAATTATAAATAATTTAAAAAGATTAGTTTTTAAAAAATCTAATTATAGTATCCAGCTCTAAAAAATTTTTTTCCAATCCTTTCACTATTTATTTTCCTCCTTTCAATTAAAAATTTTTTTGTTTTTAAAATTTATGATTACTTATTTAAACAGAAAGTTATATAAATAACTATGCAAAAAAAGTGATAAGTATATTTCGCCTATCACTAATTTGCACCAATTTTATCTTTTTGAAAAAAATAACCTAAAAAAACTCAAATTTTCTTATGCTTTCAGGCAAATATTCAGAAGCTTCCACTTCTTTTCTCTCTCCATCTGGCATTGTTCTATAAATGGCAGTTTTTGATAATTTTTTTCAATTATTTCTTTTTTTCTGTCTTTGGTTCTGATAAAATATCTGCAACTATTACATCAACATCATTTAAGTCATTAATAATTTCATTTCTCGAATTTGCTATTCCTACTACTCCAGCACCTTCTCCAATAATCAAAGTTCTTATGTAATTTCTGAATTTTTCAGGAATATAAACTTTATTTTCTTCATAAGGAACTATCTCATTTTCAGAACAGTAAAATTTGATTTTACCATTAATCATGCTGTTCAAAATAAATTTTCTCAAATTAGAAAGCACTTCATTTTTCTTTTCCTCATTTTTATCTTTAGCAATATTTTTTTCCCAATATGTTATGGCATCCTTAACAACAAAACTTTTATTCGGTGTTTCTGCCAGATGAAGCATAATTTCCTTAACATTATCTTCATTCAATGTTTTCAGTTCTTCCTTCGTATATCTCAATGATAACAGGAATGAATCCAATACTTCATTAGGAAAAGCTTTCGCTAAAATTAAGTTTTTTAGCTTGACTATTTTTACAAACTAGCGATCTTCTAAATTTAGTGTCAAGTATATAATCAAGACATTGTTCCTTTATTACATGATCTCCTTGTGACAACTGCTGCAACTTATCCACAGTATCCTTATTATAAGTGCTGATAATGGATAATCTCAAGGCAACATCTGATATATATTCTAAATTTCCCTTTTTTATTAAGTCTACAAATTCATTTAAATATAAACGGACTATTAATATCTTCACAATATTCGTGAGCCACATAATAATCTTGCATACCTACAACTTCTTCTATCTGCTTAATAAAATCTCCCTTTTTCTTAGAAATATCCTCATATATTTTCATTTGTTCCGCAACAATTGAAATAAAAGCTTTTCCACGCTGATTTTTATCCCCTAATGAAATTTCTGGGAAATATTTATTTGCATAAATCATCATTTCACGTATTTTATCAGGTTCCTTCCATCCTGGATAAGTATTATATGAAATATAGGCAATTCCTTCCTCAGTCAAATTTTCATTGCAAATTTTAATAATTTTATCCTGCACTTCTTTTGGAACCCAAGAAAATACACCATGAACAATAATATAATCAAATTTTCCAAAATCTTCATTTATATCCAAAAATATTTTTTTCAATTAATTTTATATTTTTTTAAACCTATTTTTTTAATAACTTCATTTCCTTTTTTTAACTTGTTCAGCTGTCAAATCAATTCCAACAAATTCAGCTTCAGGATTATAAAGTGCCTGTGTAATAATATTCCCTCCAAATGATGATCCTAATTCCAGCACTTTAGCCTTTCTTGAATCTTTCGGAGTCAGTCCATATAATCTTCCATGTGCCTCCAGTAATGCCGGTATAGTATAATTAAATGGATTTGACTTGTAAAAGCAGTTCACTATATGTATTTTTTTATTTTCCATAACCTTTTATAAAAAAATTTGGATTTATTTTTCCAAATTTTTCTTATCTTCTCACTCCTTTCAATACTTTAATCTTATGCTATTTAATTTTTTTCAATTTCTATATATTTAATATTCATATTATGTTTACTCAAAAAAACATTTGTTCAAATTCAGTTTTAATATTTTCACTTGCCTTTTCTGAATTATGCAAATCATTTTGTATGGTAAATAATTTCATAATTATCAAGTTTCTTTACCAATTCCAAAAACATCTTCATAATATTGATCATGATCAGTTTTTAAAAAAATAATTTTCCCATTTGTTCTTAGAAATAATATCTAATTTAGAAAACAGACTATTGCTTATAACTCTTTTTTTCTCCTCACCTTCCCAAGGATCAGGAAAAATTAATATACACTCCTGAAATTTCATCTTTTCCCAAAAAATCCAGTATTGTTTCCGCTCTTTTTCTTACAAACAAAATATTATCTAAGTTTCTTTTTTTAGATTTTTTTGCTCCCAAGACAAGTCTTTTTAAATCGTAATTCCAATGCGATATAATTTCTATCTTTAAATTTCTCTGCATTTTGAACCGTAAAATTTCCACTTCCACAACCTATTTCCAAATAAATGTCATTTTTATTTCCAAAAAATTCATTCCATTTTTCCACGATATTCATCAACACTTTCATTATTATACATCAAATGCTCAGGAAATTCAAGCATTTCATACATATATTTATTATAATTTTTTTTAGGCTTTTTCAAAGAAATATTTCCAAATTTCCTTTTTCATTTATAATTCTGCTTTTTCGCATTTGCTACTTTAAATTCATCATTAACTTTCTTTATTTTAGCCCTTCTTTCCTGCTCGGCTTCAGTAATTTCAATTTTCTGCCCATTTTTCCCAATAATTTCAATCTTATCCTTATTTTTTTATCTTCCATTTTTTTATTTGTTTTCCTTTTCTTTTTTTAATTATTTTCAAAAAAATTTTTAATATAAAAATTTCATCCAGTATTTTATTTATTTCATTATTTTTTTCTCAAAAAAATTCCCTCGTATCAACATTTTCAAATTTTTTTCAAATACTCAACAATCTCATCTTCATTTTCCACAATTTCAATAAACCCAAGTTCTTTGGCATCCTTCACAATTTCTTCAATATTTTGAAAATACTTCCCAATAATTGGCTTTTTCCCATAATAAAGCGGCTCTAAAATCGAATGCCCGCCAATATCTACGAGTGTCCCGCCAACAAATGCAAAATCCGCTATCTGATAAAAATCAGTTAAAATTCCCATTTTATCAACTATGACTATTTTTTTATATTTCCCCATTTCACTATTTTTTTATTCTTTTCAATTTTGGTAAACAAAGAATAGTCATTTCTTGAAAATTTTTTTCCAAAAATCATTTTTTCAATCTCATAAACCCGTTTCAAATGCCGTGGCACAATAATCAGCTGATATTCATTATTTATATTTATTTTTTCAAAAATATCCAGCCAAATTTTTTCCTCATCTGGACGTGTGCTTCCACATACAATTATTTTTTTATTTCTGTCTATAACTGTATCGTAATATTCTTTTTTTTGATCTTCTGAAATTTTTATTATATTTAATTGAATATTTCAAATTTTTTTATAAACCTTAATTTTATCCCTTTTTAATTCCAAGTTTTTCATATCTTTCCCTGTCAGAAACACTCTGCACCATTATTTTTTTGCACGATTTACAGTTTTTTTGACAATCCAGCCAAATTTTAGATATGACTTTAATTTTTTTCAGTAAGTCTCCCATTGACAATAAATAATTCTCCATTTTTTTAGCGGCAAAATAATATAAATTCAGCCAAATTTCGGTTTCTATAATCAATGTTTTTTTATTTTATATTTTTTTATAAATTTTACGAATTGCAAGAAAAATCATCAAGTGGAAAATAAAAATATTTTTACATTCCTATTTTCAGAATATTCTTTTACTAACTGCCTCAAATCCAGTATTTGTCATAACAGAAAGAATAACCTTCTCTTTTTTTCCAGTCTTTTTCCCCTCTAATATTTCTGAAATAAGTTCCTTTGTCAAATTAAATTCTCCAACTGATGAAAAAGTGAATAAAAAATTGCCTCCTCACCACTATTTAAAAAAATCATCATTCTCTATTTTCTGAAATAATCGTGATTTAAAAAATTTTAGTAATTTGCCATTAAATATTGCTAAAATCATTATTACAAAATACAGTAAATTTCTTAATAAATTATATAAAATCATATTCCACCTATCTTTTAACTTTTCTTCTACTTATCTTTAAGCAAAAAGACTATCTCCCAATGATTTTCCATTTAGAAATAGCCTTTTATCAGTTTACCCGAAACTCTCACGACTGCAGTCATAAGTATTCTTGTGCTAATTTAAAGATTATTTTCCTTCAGCTACGTTATCAGCTAATTTTTTACCAACTTTAAATTTAACAACTTTTTTTGCAGGTATTTGAATTTCTTCTTTAGTTTGTGGATTAATTCCAGTTCTTGCCGCTCTTTCTTTCACTTCAAATGTTCCCCATCCAACAAATTGAACTGAATCTCCATTTAATAATACTTCTTCCACAGTATCTAAAAATTGGTTTACCAATTCTTCTGCTCTTTTTTTAGTTTCTCCTGTAGCTTTTGCATAAGCATCTACAAATTCTTTTTTTGACATATTAATCAAACCTCCGCTTTATTTTTTAATTATTAAATTACTAGATTATTATACACTATTTTCAGTATTTGTCTAGTATTTTTTTCAAATTTTTTTGATTTTTTTCCCTTTTTTTATTATATTCTCTATATTTTATAATTCAAAAAAATAAAATCTAAAAATAATTATTAGTATTTTTAAAAAAATTTATAAGTCTAAACTAATTTAAAAATTCTGTCAAAAAAAGTAAAAGATCTCTAAACTTCTAATAAAAAAATCTTAATTCCTTAATAAAAAAATTTCGTAATAAATTTTCTAAAAATAATATTATACTAAACCCCATTTAAAAATAGAAGTTATATTTTATACTATTTACTAACAGTAGAATTTATAGCCATCCCATTGTTTAAATGTAAATAACGTTAAATATTTGAATTTACCATTCTCAAAATCTCATTTTTCACTTCTTCAATACTTTTAGAAGTAGTATCAACTTCAACTGCATCCTTTGCCTTTTTTAATGGACTTTCCTTCCGTGTCGAGTCAATCTTGTCTCTTTTCAGAATATTCTCATAAATTTCTTCAATCTCAACATTTTCACCTTTTTCAATAAGTTCCCTATAACGTCTTTTAGCCCTTTCCTTAGCATCAGCAACCAAAAATATTTTCAAATCCGCATTTGGAAAAACAACCGTTCCAATATCACGTCCATCCAAAATGACATTTTTAGATTCTGAAAATTTTCTCTGCAAATCTACCATTTTTTCACGAACTTCCCGAATTGCCGCAACATCTGATACATTCTCTGAAACAACAGGCTTTCTAATCTCTTCACTTACATCAACATCATCAAGATAAAATCCATTCTCTCTAATATCAATATTAAGATTATCAAGCAGTTTTTTTATTTTCTCCAATTCATTCAATCCATCATTCCCCAATATTCCCTCATTTAAAGCCTTTAACGTAACAATCCTGTACATAGCTCCAGTATCAAGATAAACAAGCCCCATATCCTTTGCAACCAGCTTTGCAATAGTGCTTTTACCGCTTCCTGCTGGACCATCAATAGCGATTATCATAATTTTCCTACTTTCTTATTTCACATACTATTTATTTGCTAAATATATTCAATTTTTTTTATTTTATCAAGAAATCAAAATTCCTTATTTTTACAATATTGTAATTTAAATCCATATAACTAAACAAATTTATTCTGTTCTCTATATAATGAAAAATTTTTTAATCAAACTTAAATATCAAAATTATTTTATTAATCTAAATAGCACTTAGTTATTCTTTAAAAACAGTTAATTTTCATATTTAAAAACAAGCGACACCCAATTATTTTTCTCTTTCCTGTCAATCTGCTTCAAATTATAATTTTTAGCCTTCTTTAAAAATGCCTCTTCCTTTTCATTCAAAATTCCAGAAAAAATAACTGTTGCATCCTTTTCCAAAATCTTTTCTATATCCTCAAGCAGTTTTTCCAAAACATCCACCAGAATATTCGAGACAACCAAATCATATTTTTCATTTACATCATCCACAAGATTTCCAATTATTACTTGAAAATTCTCGTTTATTCCATTTTTAGAAAAATTTTCCAGCACAACATCATTTACTTTCTCATCAATGTCAATTCCAACAACCTTTTCTACACCTAATTTCTTCCCAATCAGCATCAAAATCCCGGAACCGCATCCAATATCAAGCAGTTTTTTCTTATTTTGGGCATATTTTTCCAAAAATTCCACACAAAGCGAAGTCGTTTCATGTGTTCCAGTCCCAAAGGCAAGTCCAGGGTCAATTTCAACTACAATTTCGTTATCAGATGGCTCATATTCATCCCAGCTAGGCTTTATCACAATATTGTCAGTTATATTTACAGTATGGAAATACTTTTTCCATTCATCTTGCCAGTCTTCATCGTTACATTTGGCTGTAAAAATTTCATACATAAATTCATTTTCATTTTCCATAAATTCTTTTAAATTATTAAAAATAATATTTAATTTTGTATTTGCAAATCTATTATCCACAACATATCCAATGATGCTCCAAACATCATTTTTATTAGAAAAAAATTAGCATTATAGTCAAGTTCATTTTCTGAAAAATAATCAACGACTTCAACTTGATTGATTCCAATTTCATTAAACATATTTACTAATTTTGCTTTTGTTTCTTCTAAATTATCTGAAAAATAATCTACTCTTACTTTTATCCACTTCATTCTTAAATTTTCCCCTATTTTTTATATTTCATCGTATCCCATGTTTACACGCTTTTATAGAAACTGCTTTTCCTGTCTTTTCATTTACTTCCAGTTCAATTCCATTAATTCTTAAATTTTCTTCGCATACAGAATATCTTGTCGGCATTCCATCTTTAAATCTTTGAATGCTTTCCCTCCTATTCATTCCCAAAATACCGTCATGTCCTCCAGTCATTCCAATATCTGAAATATAAGCTGTTCCTCCAGGCAATATTCTTTCATCAGCCGTTTGAGTATGCGTATGAGTTCCATAAACTGCCGATACTCTTCCAGTTAAATTCCATCCCATAGCCTGCTTTTCTGAAGTAGCTTCTCCATGAAAATCAAGTATAATAACATCTGTTTCTTCCTTTATTTTAGGCAAAACTTCCTCAACTGCCAAAAATGGGCAAGCAATTGGCGGCATGAACACTTTGCATTGTGCATTTATGACTGCCACTTTTACTCCATTTTTCTCTACAATTGTATATCCGTTTCCAGGTGCTTCCTTTGTAAAATTAATAGGTCTAATCAAATTTTTCTGCTCATTAATATAAGAATAAATTTCTCTCTTATCCCAGCTATGATTTCCCAAAGTTATGACATTTACACCTCTTTCAAACATTTCCTTCGCAATTTTCACATTTATTCCAAATCCGCCAGCAGAATTTTCTCCATTTACAATAATAAAATCATAATTTTGCCGTCTTTTTTCCAAATATTTAAACAGCGTATTTCTGCCAGGTCTTCCAACAACGTCCCCAATTATTAAAAATTTCATCTAAAATCATTCCTTTACATCTTCATTTTTTTGATTCCTTGCCAAATAACAAATTTACATAGCTATCAAGCAGTTTCAATATTTAAACTAATCTAAACCAAAAAAAGATTTTTTTAAGATTAGTTTTAAAAATAATTTTACTTTATAATATTTATTATACTACATATCCTTATTTTTTTATAGTTTTTCTTAATTTATTTTTTTCCATAAATTTTGCTCTCTATTAATTTAAACAACTTAATTTACGGCAATAAGCAATCTTATGAAAATAAATAAAAAAATATTTGTTAAATAGTTATAACAAAAAAAGAGCCTCCAAAAATAAAAATTATCTCTTTTTAGTTTACATAAAATTTAAACACACTCTAAAAAGATATTTTTAATGGATTAGCTCTATTTTTAATCTATATTTATTATTTCTTTATTGTTATTTTGCATATTCCACAGCTCTGGTTTCCCTAATAACTGTAACTTTTATTTGCCCTGGATACTGCATTTTTTCTTCAATTTCTTTAGCTACATCTCTAGCTAATATTGTAGCCTTGTCATCATCAATATTATCTGGATGAACAATTAACCTTAGTTCCCTTCCTGCTTGAATTGCATACGAACTTTCGATTCCTTCATGGCTGTTGGCAATTTCTTCCAGTTGTTCCAGACGTTTTAAGTAATTTGATAATGTTTCACGTCTTGCTCCTGGTCTTGAAGCCGAAATCGAATCTGCAGCCTGTACTATTACCGCTTCAATACTTAACTGCTCAACTTCATTATGATGTGCTTCCACCGCATTTATCACAATTTCATTTTCTTTAGAAAATTTTCTCAAAAATTCTCCACCATTTAAAGCATGTGAACCTTCCTGTTCATGTGAAAAAGCCTTCCCTATATCGTGCAATAATGCCGCTCTTTTGGCTATATCCACATTTGCTCCAATTTCTGCCGCTAATGTCGCCGCTATATGTGCAACTTCAATTGAATGCTGCAAAATATTTTGTCCAAAAGATGTTCTGAATTTTAAACGTCCAAATACTTTTAGGACTTCACGTGGCAATGTTGGAATTCCAACTTCAAGAATTGCCTGTTCTGCTGCATCCATTATGCTTTCATCCACTTCATGCTGTGCCTTTGCCACAACTTCTTCTATTTTTGTCGGATGAATACGTCCATCTGAGATTAATTTTTCAAGTGCAATTTTAGCCACTTCTCTTCTTACGCCATCAAACGAAGATAACACAACTGCTTCAGGAGTATCGTCAATTATCAGGTCAACTCCAGTCGCCGCTTCAATAGCTCTTATATTTCTTCCTTCACGTCCAATAATTCTACCTTTCATTTCTTCACTTGGCAGCTGAATAACTGAAATTGTTGAATCCACAACATAGTCAGCAGAAGCTTTTCCAATTGCAGTAGAAATAATTCTCTTGGCAATTCTGTCCTTCTCCCTGTCTAAATTATACTCATAATCCCTAATTAACACAGCCTTATCGTGATCCAGCTCATTTTCCAGTCTAGTCAAAATGATTTTTCTGGCATCCTCCTGTGTCAATTCTGAAATTCTTTCCAGTTCCTTTTCCTCACTTGCAATCATTTCTTCCAGTTCTTTTTCTCTTCGGAATAATTTTTCACGATGTTTATCGCTTTTAGCTTCCTTTCTCTTCCAAACGTTCCATTTTTGTTTCCAACGTTTCCTCTTTTTTGGCAATTCTTTCTTCCTTAATGGCAAGCTCTGATTTCATTTTTTTTATTTCATCGTCTGCTATTTTTTTCTCATTTAACAATTCTTCTTTGACTTTTAATGTTTCTTCTTTCCTAAACGATTCAATTTCTCTTTCAACTTCTTTTTTTGATGTCTCAAGTCTTCTTTTAGCATCAACGATTTTTAATTCCAGTTCATTCAAATCTCCATACTTCTTTTTAAAAATTGAACTTCCAAAAAAATAAGCTATAAAAAAAGTTAAAAAAAGAAAAAAATAACAATCAACAAAATTGCTATTGATATGCTCATTTTTCTCCCTTCCTATTTTTTTTCAGCTACATTTGAAATCTTCCACACATTGTCATCTGTCTTTTTCCAAGTTAATTTGTAATAATTGCTCGCTGTGGCAAAATTAATTACCATCACACTATTTGCCTTATTTTTTGATACGACATTCACATCGGAAAAAACAAATGTCAATCCTGAAAGATCGTATTCTTGTATTTTTTTTACAATAATATTATTTTTAAATGTAGGTAAAAAAACTTCTTTTAATTTATCATATTCATTTAAGCTGGCAGCATTTTTTAAACCTTCAGTAACTTTTCCTATCTCTGCACTGATTTCACTTGCCTCAACTTGAGATATGCTATTTACTGCAGGACTTAAAGTTGTACAGCTTGTTAGAATTAACAAAATAAATAGACATAAATATTTTTTCATATTTTCCTCCAAAAAAACTTCGTCATTTAATTTTATCATAATTTTTTTCACATATTCAAGTTAGAAAGATAAATTTTTACTTTTTTTCTTTCGACTTATTTTCTTCTTATCTATTTCTTTCTTAATTTATTTTTTTCTTATTTCTCCATCTGTTATGCTGCCACATATACTGCTCAGGATACTCCCTTATAATTTCTTCAAATTCATTATAAATTTTCTGCATATTAAACTGCATTGTTTCCTTCAATTTCTTTTGCTTTTCAATTTGAATAAGTTTTTTATTTACAACTCGCACAACATCACCATCAAATATCGCATAAGCCAAAACTATCGGTATTTTATGCTTCATCGAAAGCAGCACAGGCCCTGCAACCCCTGTCGTTTCACGTCCAAAAAACGTCACATTCACATCTTTCCCATAATGATCCGAAGCAAGTGCAATAATAGATTTTTCATTTATCGCTGCGCTAAGCGCCTCATTATTATGCAAAGGCAATGAATTTCAAGCCCCCTTCTTCACGCCATTTTGTCATCAGATCATTAATTTTTTTATTTTTCTGATTTCTAAAAACTGCATAAAATTTTCTAATATCACGCATTTTACTCCCCGCTTCAAATCCTCCCAAATGAAGCGACACAATTAAAACCGCCTTTTCATTATTTTCACAAGCCTTCTTCATTAATTCTTCATTTTCTACAACAGTATTCCCATCTTTTGTAATTTCCTCCAGAAAAATCGAAGTCATTATCATTTTTCCCATTGTCTTATATGATTCTTTTGCAATTTTCACAACTTCCTTTTCATCTTTTTCAGGAAAAGCATTTTTTATATTATTTATCGTAAGTAACCGTCTTTTTTTATAAGATGGTATGCAAGAATTCAAAACCTTCAAAAAAATTTTTATATCTAATTTTAAGAGAAAAAAATGACAGTACCTTTTTTTAGAAAAAAATCACAAAAAAATTCCAGCTATTTTTCTCGCTTACTTTTATATTTCATCTATTTATCTTAACTCCTTTAAAATTTTTTTAAAAAAAGAGCATACATAAATACGCTCTTTTATCTTAATTACTATTTTCTGATTCCTAATTTTTTTCGATTAATGATCTATAATCATCAACGTTTCTATTTTTTTAATATAGTTTAATAATCTTCTTCTTTTTACCAACCATTTTCAATAATCCTACTCTTGAGTGAACATCTTTAGGATGTGTTTTCAAGTGAGCAGTCAAATGACTGATTCTGTCTGTAAGAAGTGCAACTTGAACTTCTGCAGATCCTGTATCTTGAGCATTTTTTTCCAGAATGCTTCAATAATTTCTTTTTTTGGTTTTTAATGCCATTTTATTTCCTCCTAATATTTATTATTTAAACCAAGAATATAGCGGCAAACTTATATTCATAGTATAAATTCAAGTGTAATTCTATCATATATTTTTTTATATTTGTAAAGATTTTTATTTTTTTTATTTTAAATTATTTTTTTGCAAAATCCTCTGTCACTAAAACTTCCTATTTTAAACAAAATAAACTAAAGTAAAATTATTTTCCGAAAGAAGCTGTCAATGAATCAAAATCAACTGGCAATTCAAGTTTTTCCTCAACTTTTCCGTTATTTATCTTTAAGTTAAATGGAAATCCATCAACTGCAAATCCACGAGTAACTGTACCATTTTCATCATAATAAGCAGGGAAAGTGTATTCGTTATCCTTTACATAAGTTTGTGTTTTTCCAAGATTAGTATTATTATTTGTAAATACTACAATCACATTTACCTTGTCTTTATTTGCATCATAAAATTTTTGAACTTCAGGCAATTCTTCCTTGCAGTGTGGACACCATTCAGCCGCTACAATAAACAAAGTCTTTTTCCCATTTTTCATAATTTTACCAAGATCAGCACTTTTTCCGTTAAGATCCTTCAATTCAAAGTTAGGAACTTTTCCTTTTCCATCCACATCAACACTAAATTCCTTAGTTCCACACGATACTACAAATAATAAAAGCATCGACATCATTAAAATTATCTTTTTCATTTTAAAGTTTTCTCCTTTTCATAAATTTTATTATTATAATAATTTAGTAATTATACATCATATCTATTAGAATTTTTCCATGAAAATATTTATTTTTTTGTACATAAAAATTTTAGTATTACTGACAAACATTATTGTTCAGTTATATAAGCACTAAAGACATCTCCAATATCGTATCCATTTTCTTTAGCAACTTTGAAATAAAATTTTGCCTTATCTTTATTTTTTTTGGTATAATAATAAACTCCTAAATTGTAAAATGCAGTTGTATTCAGCTTTGCAGCCGCTTCCAGATTCAAAATTCTAACCATTTTATCATTTTCAGGATAATACAAGCTCAAATCTACCATCGAATAGTCATCTCCGCTATTTGCAAGTCTTTCAAGTATTTTTTTAGCTTCCTTGTTTCGTTTTTCTGGCTCATTTTCATTGCTATCTGCAGGATTTTTCTCTTTTTCCTCATCTTCAAGAATATAGGCAAGTTTGTATCCAGCTGAAACCGAACCTAACATATATGCCTTGTTATAAATATTTTTAGCCTTTTTCATTTCTTTCTGAGTTTCATACAGACGTCCAAGATAATTCATTGCATCAATATCATCTTTATCTGCAGCCTTTTGATAAAACTCTTCAGCTTTTGAATAATCCTTCAGGTTTTCATAAATAAATCCTTTATATCCCAAAATAAGGACTTCATCAGAATTTGTATCATCTAATATTTTCAATGCCAAATTATAGTTCTTTTGATCCTTTACAAGCCGTGAAGCCAGTTCAAATGCCGCCAAATAATATTTATTCTGTGCAAATATCTGATTATAAATTTGCACCGCTTCTTCTTCCTTGTCATCATTTTCCAGTAATTTTGCTTTGCATAAAGTGCAGGAGAATAATTTTCAGACAGAAAATCCTTTAAAATATCGTAAGCCTTTTCTGGATTTGAAACTTTTTCCAAAACCAAAGTTCCAAGCTCCTTTTTTTCCTCCATTGTAATTGTTCCATCATTTAATTTCTGATTAAGCTCTTCTATCCGTTTATAAAATTTCATTAATTTCTTATTATATTCATAAGAATAAAGTGAATAAATTTCTCCGGCATCTCTGCCCTTCTTCAAGTATTCCTGCGCCTTTGTAAACTGCAGCTTGTTTTCATATATATTTCCAATCACGTAATATGCCTTTACATTCCCCTGCTTTGCTGAACTTTCCAAAAGATCTAGAATTTGAAGCTCATCTCCATTGGTTTGCTGTAACAAAAGAGCCTGATAGTATTCGGCAAGTCCTTTACTTTTTTTCATATATTTATTAAAAAACATGCTCCCATTTTCAGCAAGATAGGTATAGGCAAGTCCATAGACATCTTCATTTCCCGGCCTTTGCCGATTCATTGATATTTTTCATTATATATTCATAGTCTTTCTTTTCCAAAATGCCAATAAGCCCTCTTTCAAGCGCATCATAACCAGCATTATTCTTTGAGCAAGATACTAAAAATAATAACACAAATAATATATATATACATTTTTTCATATTTTTATCACATTTCCTATTCGTTAAAAAATTACCCCCGCTTTTTTTCTCTTTTACTCAACACATATATTCGATAACCTAAGTTTTTTTATCTATATAGGAATCAAGACCCTTTGGCTTCAGAACATTCATTTTATTAAATTCTAGTTTATACAGTTATCGAAACAGTCTAATAAAAAGGTAACAAATTACCTCATTAAATATAAATTTATAATAAACTCTGCCTAAAAATAAATCATAATTTAAAATTATTTATTTTACAGTTGTTCCAACCTTTACTTCATCATCTATAATTACCAGTTTAGTTTTTTTCTTTTCTGTCGTTGTCAAAAGCATTCCTTGCGAAAGTTCCCCTTTTAATTCAACTGGTTTTAAATTTAGCACAGCCTGCACTTTTTTACCAGCTAATTCCTGCTCATTTGGATACCATTTTGCAATTCCTGAAATAATCTGCCTTTTTTCTTTTCCTGTATTTACAATGAATTTTAACAATTTATCAGCATTTTCAACTTTTTGCACTTTTTCAATTTGAACAACTTTTATTTCAATTTTATTAAAGTCATCTATCGTAATTGGATTTTCAATTTTTAAATCCTCATTGTATTCTTTTTCAGGCTCTTCTTCCAGCTCAATTCTAGGAAATAACGGAACTGCTTTGCCTAATTTATTTCCAACAGGATAACTTTTCCATTCTCTTACATCATCCAGAAGCAATTTAGTAACATCCTTGTCCAGTCCTAGCTGATCTATCATTTTTTGTCCAGTTTCAGGCATAAACGGCGAAATTACTACAGCAATCTTATAAAGTGAATCCACTAAATTATACATAACTGTCGACAATCTGTCCTTTTGATTTTCATCTTTTGAAAGTTTCCAAGGTTCACATTCATCAATATATTTGTTCATTCTTGAAATAAATTTCCAAATATCCTTTAATCCTTCAGAAAATTGATAATTATTTATATGCTTATCCAAGTCCGCCAATGTATTTTCCCAAAATTCCTTAATTTCAGCATCAAAACTTTCTTCAGTTTCATTTAATACAACTTCCGAATTAAAATATTTCTTTTGCATTCCAATTGTTCTATTAAGCAAATTTCCCAAATCATTTGCAAGGTCTGCATTTATTCTCTGAACCATCGCCTTTTTAGAATAATCTGCATCCTGTCCAAAAGTCGCCTCCCTCATCAAATAATATCTAAAGGCGTCAAGTCCATATTTTTCCACTTCTTCTTCTGGATTAACGACATTTCCAAGAGACTTTAGACATCTTTTCACCTTCAACAGTCCACCATCCATGCGCTGCAACCGTATCAGGCAATTTTATTCCAGCTGACATAAGCATAGCAGGCCAAATAATAGCGTGAAATCTCAAAATATCCTTCCCAACAACGTGATTTACCGTACCATTTGTCCAGACATTTGCAAATTCTTCAGAATCTTTAGCAAATCCCGCTCCAGTCAAATAATTTGTCAAGGCATCAAACCAGACATAAATTACGTGTCCTTCTTCCAGCTCTAAAGGTATTCCCCAATCAAAAGTCGTTCTTGAAATTGATAAATCCTGCAATCCTTGTTTTATAAATGCAACCACTTCATTTTTTTTACCTTCCGGCTTGATAAATTCAGGATTTTCTTCAATATATTTTAATAATGCATCTTCATATTTTGACAATCTGAAAAAGTATGAAATTTCCTTTACGTCAATAACTTCTTTTCCCATATATTTCCCATCAACTAACTGATTTTCAGGAACAAATGTTTCTTCTGAAACACAATATTTACCCCAGTATTCACCTTTATAAATATCGCCATTTTCATTAACTCTTTTCACAATTTCCCTAACGCTGTTGATATGTCTTTCTTGAGTGGTTCTCATAAAATCAGTGTTTGAAATATTTAATTTTTCCCATAAAGTTGTAAAATTTAATGACATTTTGTCAACCCATTGTTGAGGTGTATATCCGTTTTTTTCTGCTGCTTCTTGAATTTTTTGCCCGTGCTCATCCACTCCAGTCAAACTTAACGTCATATCCTGTTAATCTTTTATATCTCGCTACCATATCACAAATTATTGTTGTGTAAGCTGTTCCCACGTGCGGTGCCGCATTAGGATAATAAATTGGTGTTGTTATATAAAATGATTTTGACATATTTTAATTCCTCCTTATAATTTATATAAATATTTATATTTCTTTATCTTCCAAAACTTTCTTCGTTAAATTCAATCTTTTTATTTTCGTTATATTTTTTGTTATAAATCTCAAATGCCTTGTATCCAGCTTCATGTATTCTCTTTTTTACCAATTCTATTGATTCCTCCATAGAACTTTCCCGAGTCAAGTAAAACGGCTCTGCAACATAATGAACACACCTTGAAAATGGCATTGGTATTTCAAGTTTATCCCACATATTCTTAAAAATCCACTTCTTACTGCAATAGGAACTGACTGGCACAATTGGCATTCCTGTCTTTTTCGCTATAAAGATTGCACCAGACTTCGGCTCAAAAACAGGTCCTCCCGGGCCATCTATTGCAATACCAAGAGTATATTTATTTTTAGCATATTTCATAGCTTCTTTTAAACTTTTTATATTATCTTTGTTTGAAGATCCTCGAATTAGCTTATTTCCTTCCCTTTTAAGCAATTCTGCCAATATCTCCCCATCCTTTGAGGCGCTTACGATGGAAGCCTTTTTTTTAATAATTCGTGTAGCATTACAAACTGTAAAAATTTTTCTATGCCAAAAAACAATGATATTTGGATCATTCATTTCCACTCCATCTGCGAAAAAATATTCTTTTCTTGTCATAAAACTAAGCATTCTGTATACAAAATGAAGGAATGCTCCTAAAAAAATTTGTATTTATTCATTTTTTTCTCCTATTTATTTTCATCATTTTTTTAGATTTACATCTGAAAATATTTTACTACTTCTAATATTTTATTTTTTTTATGATTTCATTCGTTTCATTTTTTTCTATAATCTTCATCAAGTCTTGTACAAAGCATAGTTGCATATCCAAATAAAAAAATACCATAATTTATCTACGACATCTCTAGCTTCTTCCATTTCCAATGAAGGAAAACTTTCATGCAAGTTTTCTTTTGTCAAAAGTTCATTAAGCGTCATTTCATAAAGTTTTTCAAATCTTTCAGTAGTATCAAGGAAAAATTGTTCTAAACAATTCCTTTTTCCTCTCTAGCGAAAAATTACAAATCCAATAGCTCCACTTAAAAATTTTTTTCTTTCTGAATAATTCCCATAAAGATATTTTTTTTAATTTTTTTCCTTGCATACATTTATAATTTCTTCCTTTAATTCATCTATCGTCCTAAAATTAAAATAAATCGGCGCCGTGGAACATTTTAAATAATTTGCAATTTTTCTGACACTCACATTTTGAAAGCCTTCCTTTTTCATCAATTCGTATCCAGCCTCAACCACTATTTCCTTTGTAAATTTAAGCCTAGGCATTGTCTTCTCCTCTTTAGATATTTATTTTATTTTTTCATAAATGCAAAATTTCCAGCCATCATAATTTTCTTCTGTCAAAGTCACCCATTTTCCCCAATCTATTTCTGGAAAATAAGCATCCGCCTCACTATCGGAAAAATCAATATGGCTCATATAAATTCTTTTTATAATCCCAAGTTCAAGCGACTTTTTATAAATCTCGCCTCCCCCAATAATAAAAACTTCCTCTGGCAAATCTTTATATTTTTCAGCAACCTTCTGAAAATCATCAAAAAATTCCAGCTTTGTAGTTTCGTTTTCATATTTTTTTCTGTCTTTATTTATTTTTTTTTCTGTTTCTAAAAAATTTCTCGATAAAACAATATTCACACGATTAGGCAAAGGCCTACCTATGCTCTCATAGGTATTTCTCCCCATAATAACCGTTTTCCCAGTAGTTATCCTTTTAAAATTCTTCAAATCTTCAGAAATATGCCACAAAAGCTGATTATTTTTCCCAATTTCATTATTTTTCCCAACAGCAACTATTAAACTGAACATCATAGCTCCTTTTTTTATTTTTATTTTCTTAAATTATTAAACCGCAACTTCAAATTTAATAGCCGGATAGCTTTCATAATCTTCCAGCGTAATATCTTCAAATGTCAATTCATTAAATGGCTTATCCGCAATCTTGATTTTGGCAAGTTTTAGCGGTTTTCTTGTCAGCTGCTCCTTCAATCCTTCGATATGATTTTCATAAATATGAGCATCTATTATTGTATGAGCAAATTCTCCAGCTTCATAGCCACACTCTTTTGCAATCATCATTGTAAGCAACGAATAGCAAGCCAGATTAAATGGTATCCCAAGTGCAATATCTCCACTTCTCTGAGTCAAATGGCAATTCAATTTATTTCCTAAAACATTGAATGCAAAAGTATAATGACACGGCGGTAATTTACTAATTGTCGCATTTCCTGGATTCCAGGCCAAAACTATCATTCTTCTCCCATTTTTATGATTAGGATTTGTTTTTAACTCCTTCAAAGTATCAATAATATACTGAATTTGATCGAATACTAACTGTCCATTTTCTTCTCTAGTTGTCCAAGGATTATTTTCATCTGCAAAAACTTCTCCATCCAAAGCAATTTCTGGAACAGGATATCTTCTCCAGAATCTTCCATAAGCCGTTTCCAGCCTACCTTCCTCATCCGCCCAGGCATCCCATATCTTTGTCTTTTTACGTAAATTCTTAATATGCTCTTCCCCAGACAAATACCAGAACAGTTCATGCAGCATCGAATTAAAATACATTTTTTTAGTTGTCAGAAGTGGATATCCTTCACTCAAGTCAACCTTATACGAATAGGCAAAAGTTGAAATTGTATCAACTCCTGTTCTATTTTCCTTTTTTATTCCATTGTCAAGCACATGCTTGACCATATCCAAATATTGTTTCATTTTCCCTCCACTTTTCCCAAAAACTTTTAATTTTTAAATATAAATACTCCTGCTACGCTATTTAACTTTACTAATATTCAAAATTATTTTGTCTTAAAGCCTCAAACAGCACAATTGCCACCGCATTTGACAAATTCAGCGATCTTCCAAGCGGCAGCATTGGAATCGTAATATTATTTTCCTTATATTTATTCAATATTTCTTCAGGAATTCCACGAGATTCAGGCCCAAACATTATATAGTCATCATGATTAAATTTTACATCGGTATATCTTTGATCCGTTTTTTTGTCGTTGCAAAAATAAATTTTTGCATTTTCGTTATTTTCAATATTTTTCCTTCCAAAAAGTGTTCCAAGTTTTCCCATACAAAAAGCTGTACGTTTTTCCAGTAATCTAGCCCTGCACGTCTTATTTTTCTTGTCATCCAGTTCAAAACCTAGAGGTTTTATTAAATGCAGCCTTGTATTTGTTAAAACACAGGTTCTTCCGATATTTCCTGTGTTTACATGTATTTCTGGATTTAATAGAACTATGTTCATTTTTATCTACCATTCTTTCTATCTAAATTTTTAATATATAATCTTATTTTATTAATTTTTTGTAATCTTCCAGTTTTATTCGATTGGAAGTAATTTTACTCAATTTTTTTGTAATATTATCTCCCCTGTCAAACCCGCCAAATCCTATTTTAGAATTTATGTGAGTAATTGCGATGGCAAGGGCATCTGCAGCATCATCAGGCTTTGGAATCTCATCTAACTTTAATATTAACTTTACCATTTCCTGAATTTGCTTTTTATCAGCTCTTCCATAACTTGCAATTCCCATTTTTACTTGAAGCGGAGTGTAACTGTATAAATTCAGCTTATTTTTTTGCCCTGCTAAAGTTATTACTCCACGAGCCTGTCCTACTTTTATTACTGTTTTTTGATTCTTAAAGAAAAATAAGTCTTCAATAGCCATATCTGCTGGCTTCCATAGCTTTATAATGTTTTCCAGCCCATCATAAATTTTTTCCAGCCTGATTGGCATATCTTCATCCTTATCTGTAAAAATACAGCCATAGTCAAGCGGATTATACTTGCCATTTTCATAATCTACGACAGCATATCCCACTATCGCTGTTCCAGGATCTATCCCTAAAATTCTCATATTTTCTTTTATTTTTCCTCTACTTCCTTATTTTTTTATTATATCACACCTAAAGACTGTATGCAAGGTATCCGTATATGCTATCCAAAATATTTTTTTCTATATAATTTTGAATATAGTCAATATAACTTTCCAAGTCAATATCCTCATAATTTTCAAATTCACTTACGCTTGTTTCAACATTCCTCACTTTATACAAGTTGTCGTTAATATCTCCAAAACCATATTTTTCATAATATTTTTCATCTTTACGGATAACAGCCTTATATAATCCTGTTCTTGAAAAATATAGCCGATATTTCCTAAATTTATCCAGCACTTCACTGCTTTCAAATTTCATTTTTCCATTTTCATCACAGGCATAAATATCTTCATAAACAGAAGCATACATAAAAAATATGTCAGGATTTTCTGAAAAAACTTCTCTTACCGCCGTTCCTATTTCCTTTTTTTCCCAAAAATATAATTTTAAAATTTCTGAAATCCATCTATGATTTCTTGGCATAATTAGCTTGCTGTAATGATATTCATTAATTCCTCTGACTTTGTCACCTATTTTATATAAAATTGAACATTTATTTTTCAAAAATTTATCAATATCTTCTATTGAGAAAATATCCTGATACTGATGATTTATTTTATTTCTTATTTTTACTTAAAAGTTCATCAGTTACATTTGTTATAAAAAAATATCATTTTCTGATGCCCTCAACCATTTCAATGCCTTCCCTTGCAAAGACTCTTTTTATTCTTTTTCACAATACTTATTCTGTATCTGTTTAAAACATCCTTTACAAATGATGACTTTAAAAGCAGATCCCTTGGTATTTTGTTTACTATGCTTCTATCTTTTTTTCAAGAAAAAAATTTTTGTTTTCAAGAAGCCATTTATACAGATGATCTTTTTTTATTGACAATTTATACACTTTTTTTCTGAAGATAATTATCATAATCATCCATTTTTTTATTCTTTTTTTGAATAATTTATTTTAGCCTGGCTGGTGTTATCAGAATTTTTGTTTAAGAAGCATAGTCACAAGTTTGTCATTACTATAATTTAAGTATTTTATCTTTCCCTTAAGTTTCATATTGTTGCTGTAATTGCCATTTGTAAGTATATTTAACAGATTTTCCTTTTTCATCCCAGTTACTTTCTTCTGAAATTATAAAAATTATACATTTTTTTCAGTTGCTAAAAACATCCTGAAGGCAGTAGTCAATTACCTTGTCAACAGTTTTATCATATATATTTTTTTTAATTACATAATTAAAGTTGGCAAAATCCTGCTCTTCAATATTATCTCCACAATTAAACTCAAACCCTTTTTACCCCAAGATTCAAGTTATATTCATAAGCCAGATCATACGAATTAAATTCGTGATTCTCGCTTTTATATCCATTTTTTTGGCATATTTCTTATTATTTTTTTATTTCACTGTTTAATTTATTCCTATTTACATTTGAATTTCTGTATTTTAAAAAGATCATTAATCACAATGTCATCAAAACTGTGCCCCTGCATAGAAATTAACACATTTTTTTGAAATGACCCCATACAGAAGTTTCTTTTGATCGGTTAAAATTATCCGAATCAATAATTAATATTTTATCATCATTCAACTTTTTTTAACACAATACAAAAGTAATTTGGAAAAAAACTTCGATATCAAATACATATTTATTTGACTTCTTCATATATTATTATCACCACTTTTCAATTCTGAAAGTTACAAAAAGTATTTATCTCTCTTTAAATAAATTCTATCTCCCTTAATATTTACAATTTTCACAATTCCACGAAATTCCCGTTCATTTGTGTCTCTATTTCTCACATAAATCTTAAATTTCTGATTTTCTTTAATATTTTTTTCTCATATTAACTTCTTTACTTATATTTTCAAATTTTTTTAAATGTGTCGATAACTGTCATTCCATTTTTCAATTTTCCATATTTCTCATTGGAAACATTTATCCCAAAATAGTCAAGCACATATTCTATTTCTACAAAACACACTATTTCCCGAATCTTTTCAGCCCTGATCACAGCATCACTTTTTGTAGCCCAAAACGATTCATTTTCCCCTTTTAGCCTCCACCAATTCCTTCAATTTATCAATTTCAGCCTCAGCCTTTTCCAAATCAATCGCATCTTCAATTTCAAATCTTCCAATTTTAGTTCTCACAAGCCTTGTCATCGTAGCAAAAACTCCCAATTTTTCCCCAATATCATAAACTAGAGAACGGATATAAGTTCCACTGCTGACTTTCGCATAAAATGAAATTTTGATATTTTCATTGACTTTTGAATTTTTATCTGGCCTAGTGATTTTGATTTTCCTAATTTCTGAAATTTCCACATTTCTTTCAGCTCTTTCAACTTCTACACCTTTTCTAGCCAAATCATAAAGTTTTTTCCCATCTACCTTTATTGCAGAATACATTGGCGGAATCTGCTTTATTTTTCCTTTAAAACTATTTACAGCTTTTATTATTTGGGCATTGCTTATATTTATTTCAGCCTCATATCTTTCAATAACCGTCCCTTCCAGATCATAAGTATCAGTTTTGTATCCAAGTTCCATTTCAACATAATATTCCTTTTCCTTTTTCATCAGGTCATCAGAAAATTTTGTAGCATCATTAATCATAACAATCATAAGCCCTTCAGCCATTGGATCCAGCGTCCCTGCATGCCCGACTTTTTTAGCCTTTATTTTTCTCTTCAGCTCATTAATTGCCGCAAACGAGCTTATCCCTTTACTTTTATTCAATAGAATAAGTCCATCCTTCGTGAAATTTTTTTCCATTCGTCTTCCTTCCCACAATTATTATAATTTTTTTACATTATTGGTGAAATTAACTTGAATACAGAATTTCTCAGCCGTTTTCTAAAAGTCACCTTCTTCAATCTTGCCTCATCAAATCTTTCACACACTTCCAAATCTTTCAAAAACTGTGTCTTTAAATCTTTACTAATTTCTACACTATAAAATACCGAATTTACTTCATAATTTATCTCAAAACTTCTCATATCAAAAGTTACACGTTCCCATCGTAGATATTTTTTCATCCACTATTACATTTTTACTGTGCAAAAATCCTGCCTTATATCTAAAAATCTCAATTCCAGCCTCTATCAATTCTGCAAAATAAGTTTCTGCAATCCAATATGGCATCTTTTTATCAGGCACTCCTGTAATCATTATTTTTATTTTTACTCCCGAAAGAGCTGCCATTTTCAGCTGGGAAACCAAATCTGTATCAGGCACAAAATAAGGGCTTTGAATCAAAACTTCATTTTTTGCAGTTGCAATCATTTTAGAATACAAATATTTTAAAGTTGTCCACTCTGTGTCAGGCCCGCTTGAAGAAACCTGCATTAAATATTCCAGCTTTTCCTGTTTGTCAATCGGCTTCTGCTCTTCCAATTCGTGAACCGCTTCCCCCTTTACATCTTCACCAAAACTGTATTTACCACCGCTATTTAGCCAATCTGTTACAAAAATCGCAAGATACTGCCCTATTATTTCCCCAGTAATTCTAATATTCGTATCCCTCCAGCTTTCAAACCGCTTTCCGCCGTCTATATATTCCTGACCCACATTCATTCCGCCAGTATGAACTATTTTATTATCAATTAAGGCTATTTTACGATGATTTCTATAATTCATCTTGGAAATAAAAAATTTTACATCCAAAAACCATCTTATTTCAATTCCAGCATTTCTAAGCTCCCTTTTATACTTTTTCGGTAATTTCCATGTCCCTACTCCATCAAAAAGCAGTTTTATCTTGACACCTTCCTTTGCCTTTTTTATAAGTGCATTTTTTATTCTTTCTCCTAATTCATCAGCCTTCCAGATAAAATATTCCATATAAATCGTATTTTTCGCATTTCCAATATCCTCCAAAATAGAGTCAAAAGCCTCTTTACCGCCGTAAAACAGCTTGTAGGAATCATTATTAGTCAAAAAGGTCCCTTCAGCCCTGTAAAGCATTTTCACAATTTCCCTTTGCTGAGCAGGAAGTCCAATATTTGTTATCATCGTATCAATTTGACCTTGAATTTTTTTCTTTATTTCAGATTCAGACATTTTATCAGCATTTCCATCTATATTTTTTAGCCGATTATAATAAAAAAAGTCCCGTGACCTGAAAATATCCGATACATCCCGCTGCATAAAGTTAAAAAGTCTTGAAAACAGTTTTTTTTCTTCACCCTTCATTCTCTTTGAAATTATCTTATTCTTTCTCCAGTTAATTCCAAACAGGAGATACAATATTGCCCCACCAAGCGGAAATGTAAAAATTGTAAAAATCCAAGAAAGCATCGCATTTGGTGATCTATCAGACAGCAGTATTGATACAGCTAAAATAATAATTATCAAATAATGTATTCTCTCAAACGGAATTACCCAAGTTGAAATGATTATAGCCAATTCGTGCATTATAATTTCCTCTCTTAATTATTGAATTTATTTTTCTACTTATACCCTATAATTTTATCACTTTTTAACAAAGATTTTCAATCATTCTATTTCAATGAATAAAAAAATTTAATACTAAATAATGCTAAACTTTATTTAAAAATGGAAATTATATTATTCGATAACTAAAAATCTTGATCTCTTGCAAAGAAATTCATAACCAGCCTGCCGTTTTAATGGAAAAATAGTATAATATTGAATTTTTATAAAAAGCAAAATAAAAAAAGTACAACCAGCAAATTCAATGATTTCACTCACTAAATCCGCCAGCTGCACTTTCTAAAACTCAGTTAAAATTAAAATTCCTTTATTCTACTTTTTATTTTAAGAGTTATCTTTTTGTACAAGATTTTTCAATACCGTTAGGCCCTCTGTAAATGGCATCTTTTCCACCTTTAAAAAATTCAATATTTCCATTTTTAGAAACATATCTTGCTCCACTAGCTGACACTGCTACATTTAAATTATAAACTTTTCCAGCTTTAGTTGTTACTCTTGCAGTTTTTGTTGTTGGATAAGCAACTGTTATTTTTTCAGAACCGCAAGTGTATGATTCTGAAGCAACTTTTCTAACAGTTGTTTTTTTAGCAACTCGAGCTTTTTTTGTTTTTGCTGCTGCAGCAAAGCTCATTCCACCAATTAATGTCATTACAGATAATACAAACATAGATTTTTTCAATATTGTCATCTTTACCATCTCTTTTCTTCAAAATTTTGTAAATTTATTTAAATTTACTGTAATAGAATATACCACTTTAAACTGTTAAAATCCTTATAAATTTCCATTAATTTATAATAGAATTATGGTAAAATTACATTATTTTAATAATTTTCAGGAAATAAAACTCTTTCCACACCTTCAATTATAATATGTAAAATCATCATATGAACTTCCTGAATCCTGTCTGATGTTTTACCAGGTATTATAAATTCATAATCACATTCTCCCTTTAATTTCCCGCCATCTTTTCCAAGCAATGCCACAGTTTTAAGATTTTTTTTCTTTGCCATTTTTACAGCCTCAATCACATTTTTAGAATTTCCCGAAGTCGATATTCCAAAGAAAAAATCCCCTTCCTGCCCAAATGCCTCTACACCTTTTGCAAAGATAAAATCAAATCCATAGTCATTCCCAACACAAGTAATATGTGAAGAATCACTTATACTTATTGATGGCAGCGCTCTTCTGTCCTTTCTAAATCTTCCTGTAAATTCTTCTGCAAAGTGCATCGCATCACAGTTGCTTCCACCATTTCCAGCAATTAGCGACTTTTTCCCATTTTTATAAGCCAATGCCAATTCCTGTGAAATTTTTTCTGTTTTTTCAATATTTTCCTCATTTTCTACAAATGCCTTTACAGTTTCAAAGGCAGTCAAATACGAATTTCTAATATCTTTCCTTTAACATAATTTTCCTCCAAATCAAAAAAAATATTTATTAGACCTGTTCGACAACCTAAATTTTTTATTTCCACAAGGGGTCAAGACCCCTTGTTTCAGAATATTCGTTTTATTAAATTTTAGAAGTTTCGAACAAGTCTATTTAATAAAAAATTATTATTTATTTTTTTACTGAAAATAAAGCAGGTGTAATTTTATAACTTTTTACAAATTTTACAAACTTTTGAAATTCCCTGGCTTTTTCTCCATTTTTCACGAATATAGGCAATTTGAAATTTATCTTCTGATTTTTCAAAATTATGAATAACTTTCAATGCGCCCTTTTCAATTTCCTCATAAACGCTGTAATATGGCAAAACAGCAAAACCAAGCCCACTTTTTATAAAATTTTTCATAGTTTCAATACTTCCATTTATTACAATACGGTTTTCCAAATTAAATCCAATTATTTTTTCAAATAAGTCAAGATATTTACTTGTCAAAAGCGTATCCCGCTTTAACAGCTGCATTCCCTTCAATTCCCTGTAATCTGATATTTCTCTTCCAGCCACAACAACAAATGGGTATTCCTCCGTTTCAATCACTTTTATTTCCTTATCCTCAATAAAATATTCCTCCATCAGGGCAATATCAACTGTTCCTTCCTTTAAATGCCTCACAAGCGATTCCCGATTCTTAATATACAAATCAAATTCAATTTCGGGGTTATTTTTCTTAAATTCCACCATGATCCTCGGCAATACAGGCTCACCAATATTATGAGTCGCCCCTATGCAAATCTTCCCCTTGCCATAATGCGAGATTTTCTCCATTTCCTTTTCTACCCGTAAAATCTTATCAAAAACATCCTTTGACATTCGATAAAGTTCTTTTCCTGCAAAAGTTAGCCTAAAATTTTTAGAATTTCTTTCAATAAGCTGGATTCCCAATTTTGTTTCCAGTTTTTTTATTTGTATTGACACCGCAGATTGACTTATAAATAAATTTTTTGCAGCTTTAGTAAAACTTTTTTCCTTGCATGCCTCAAAGAAAATTTTTAAATGATGTACATCCACACTTATTTCTCTCCAATCGTATATTTTTTATATCATACTCAAACCTTAAAAATCAAACTTATAAAAATTACATAATCTTAGAGTTTAAATAAAGCAGCTATAACTTTTTAAATTCGATTTTTAAAAATAATTTTACTACATTATAACATTTTTTTATTCTGTGAATGTAAATATCAAAAATTCTATTACTGCATTTAAGAGCTTTCTCGAATAATCTTTTTTTATATTTTTTTAAATTTTCTATATCAGAAATTTCCTCTTCAATCTTTCCATCTTTAAAAAAATATGACACTATCACAAATATAAGTTATTGTCAGTAAGTCATGTGTTACAAAAATATACGACAAATTATACTCTTTCTTCAATTCTTGCAGTAAATCCAGTATTTCCACCTGCGTTGAAACATCCAGCGAACTCACAGCCTCATCCAGCATAATAAATTTAGGTCTTGTTGCAATCGCCCTTGCTATACACACTCTTTGAAGCTGTCCTCCGCTTAGTTCATTTGGAAATCTCTGTAAAAATTCTTCAGAAAGCCCTACAGATTCTATCAATTTTTTTAACTCTTCCTGTATTTCATCTTTTTTTAGCCGAGATTCAATTGTTAATGGCTCGGCGATAATTTCAGCAATAGAAAATTTTGGATTTACAGAAGATACATAATTTTGAAAAACAATGCTTATTTCTCTTTTGAGATATTTATTCTTCTTTACATGAATATTTTTTCCTTCAAATTCAACGATTCCATTATCAGCATTTTCAATTCCAGTCAAAATCCTTCCAAGCGTACTTTTTCCGCTCCCGCTTTCTCCAATAATTCCAAGACATTTTCCCTTTTTTAGTGAAAACGAAACATCGTTTAACACATTCTTTACTGATTTTTTCAAAAATTTCTGTTTAGTATAACTTTTAGTAATATTTGACACTTTTTAACAAAAATATTATTTTCACTATTCATCTTTTCTTCTTCCATCAATTATTTATTCTCACTTTCATCAAACACCTTAATCAGCCACTTCCTTAAATTTTTTCATCAAAGCCCGTCTTGTTTCAAGTGAACTACTCCCGCTTTTAGAAGCGGGAGCTTCTTGGGAAGTATCTGCGCATGACTAGCCAAATATATTTACCAAGCTCTTCGGGTAGCTCCTACCCTGTTTTTTTTGTTTTTCTAATATTCCAACATCAATTTTCCAATGTTTTTTATATTCAATGCCGCATTGTAATCTCTATCAATTTCAATCCCGCAGCACTCACATTTATAACTTCTTTCTGATAATTCCAGTTTCTCTTTAACATTTCCACATTTACTACAAGCTTTCGACGATGGAAACCACTTATCTATCTTCAAAAATTGCTTTCCTAAAAACATCAGTTTATACTCAACCATCCTCAAAAACATTCCCCATCCATTATCTCCTACACTTTTCCCAAAATTTAATGCCTGGCTCATCCCTTTCATATTCAAATCCTCGACAACCACAGCATTATATGTTTCAGACAATTTTTTCGACAATTTATGTAGAAAATCTCTTCGGCAATTTTTGATATACTCATGCAATTTTGATATTTTCGCTTTTTTTGCTTATACCAATTTTTTTAGAAAATTTTACTTTTCCTTGATAAGGATTTTTGTAATTTTTTTAATTTTTTTCTCCAACATCCTAAAATATTTTTGGATAATCAGCCCTTTGGTTTTCAGAACTGACAAAATAATTCAGACATTGAAAAAAATCAAGTCCAATCACTTTATCATTACTTGGCATTTTTTTGAATTTCTTTTTCAAATTCCGTCAAAATAGAAACATAATAATTTCCATTGCTGTTTGTCAATGTTACTGACTTTATTCTATAATTCTCTGGTATTTCTCTATGATATTTTAATTTTTATTCTTTTCAATTTTGGCAAAACTAAATATTTGTTTTCCTCAATTCGTATCGAATTGTTCACACAATTTGTCGTGTAACTTTTAATATTATTCTTTTTAGATTTGAATCTTGGAAATTTCGCTCTCTTCTGAAAGAAATTTGTAAACGATCGTTTTACATTCAATTGAGCATTTGAAAGTGCCAAACTGTCTACTTCTTTTTAAAAAAATTTATTTTCACTTTTCAAACTAGCAGGTGTAACTATTTTTATTTTTTTCCAGTTTCTTCATAAATTTTATTAGCAGTATACAAAAATTGTATTGTAAACAAAACGAACACATCCAAAAGTCTTGTTTATCAACAATTCTTGATCTTTATTTGGATAAATCCTATATTTGAATGCTAAATTATATTTCATGAAATTACACCTCCTTTTGATTTTTGAATATTTTTTTAATTATCTCTAACGGTGCACCTCCAACACTTACAACTAAATAACTTCTACTCCAAAAATATTCTTTCCACAATCTTCCCCTTATTTCAGGAAATTCTTTTTTTATCAACCTGCTGGAAGCACTTTTGTAAGTATTTACAAACTTAGAAAGTTCAGTATTAGGCATAGCATTAATCAACATATGAATATGATCAACATCATGTTCCCATTCTTTAAGAACAATGTTATACTTCGGACATATTTTTTTCAAAAATCTCTTTCAATCTATTAGAAATTTCATCATTAATGACTTCTCTTCGATATTTTATACAAAAAAATCATATGATAATTTATATCAAATACTGAATAATAATTTCTATTATATGACATTATTATTACCTACTTTTTATATTATTTCACTGAATAAATTATATCATAAATATATCCTTTTTTCAATTTTTTTTACAAAAAAAAGCAATTCATTTCCCGCTTGTAGAAGCCGGAGACTTCTTGCTATCTTTTGTTAAGGCTTTCCATTTTTTTGTCTTTTTCCATCAGCTCCTGCAGTCCATCCTGCCGCATCTAGCAATTTTTTAGCTTCGTCTAATGAATAATTGTAAACTGGAACATTAATATTTGCATAAGGCACTGTTTTCGCAAGAATTGTATCTGCAGGTGTTTCAGTTCCTTCAAAGATTCCTTCAGAAATTTCTTTTTTATTCAATACATGCTGTAAAGCCTTACGTACATTCTTATCAGCTAATGCACCTTTTGTTGTATTCACAAGCATCATTCTTGTTGCTACAGGTTCAGACATTATAGCCGAGAACCCTTTTTTATCTTTAAATTTCTTAAATGTTTCACTATCAATCATATCACGTCCAAACACAATATCAATATCCCCTTTTTCAAGTGCCAAAGCTCTTGTTTGCTCTTCAGGAATGACTTTCACACGGATTCTCTTAATTTTTGGCTTTGTTCCCCAATACTTATCATTCACTTCAAAAACAGCTTCTTCATCAGTTTTATTTGATTTTAACACATAAGGTCCTGTTCCAACATATTTATCTACTCCATTTTTTGTACTTTTCCCATTTTTCATGGCTTTGGGTGAAATAAATCTGAATGGACGTATTGATCCAAGTTCAATTAGCATTGGATAATATGGTTCCTTCAATTTTATTTTAAATGTATAGTCATCAGGCGTTTCAAATTCATCAAAAAGTCGTACACTTTCAAGCCATCCATGTCTATCTTTATTTTCCATAATTGCATCAAAGTTAGCTTTTACAGCCTTTGCATCAAATTTTTCTCCATCAGAGAATACTACATTTTTTCTCAGATGAAACGTATATTCACGTCCATCCTTTGAAATTTCCCATTTTTCAGCAAGCTGCGGTGCAATGCTTCCATCCTTGTTAATTGTTACAAGCCCTTCATATAAAATATTCTGCGCATACAGCTCCCCAGCATAATTATGCGGATTCAAGTCACGAATATCTCTAAAATTAGCCGCTACAATCTCATCCTCGCTAGCATTTTTTCTGACATTTCCTCCACAAGACAGCACAAACAATAAAATTCCTGTCAACAATAATAAAAATTTAAAATTTTTCTTTTTTTTCATTTTAGAATATATCCTCCTATAATCAAATATTTTTATATCAAAAATATTATATCATTATTTATTTTGATAATCAAATTATTTTTATAAAAATTTTTAAATCAAATAAAAAATTATAGAAAAATCAAATATTTAGTGATAAAATATATCTATTAGTATAATTTTAGGAGGAAAAAATGGTAGAACAATTATTTAAGGAATTATCTTTATTAGAAGAAGTTGAGGCAATTGCATTGGGAGGTTCACGAGCGGGAGTAAATTATGATGAAAAGTCAGACTATGATGTATACCTTTATGTAACTTCACCCATTAATGAAGAAAAAAGAAAAAATATCCTGAAAAATTTCTGCAGCTATATGGAGATTGGGAATAGCTTTTGGGAATACGAAGACAACTGTGTTTTAAACAATGGAATCGAAATTGACATTTTATATCGGGATATGGAAGACTTTATGAAAGGTATTCAAAGGGTAGTTGTTGAATGTCAGCCGAGCAATTCCTACACAACTTGCATGTGGCATAATTTAATTACATGCAAAATTTTTATATGACAAAAATGGAAAAACTTGAAAAAAATATAAAAAAATAAATATTCGATACCTTATCCAAAAACAGCTAAAGGAAAAATATCATAAAAAGACAACTGGAATTAATTGATTCTTCAATGCCAGCATACCCAAAACAAATAAAAAAAGCAATTTTAAGAAAAGACTTTGTAAGCATAAATCATAGAATAACAGAATTTTTAGCCTCTTATTTCGACTTATTATTCGCAATAAATGAAATAACACATCCAGGTGAAAAAAACGATTAGTTCAGCTTTGTAAAAAAACAATGTAAAATTTTTACCTAAAAACTTTTGAAGAAAAACTTAAATTTATTATTTTTCATATATGTATTTGGAAGAAAAAAATATTTTTTTTATGGAAACTCTTGAACAAATTGTTGATAATATAAAAAAATCATATAAAATAATTGACTAACAGAAAAAAATATATGCTTAAATTCATATATATTTTTACAACTTGGAGGCTAACTATGAAAAAACCTATTATTGGAATTTCAAGTAACATACTTGGACTGGAAAAAGGGCTATTTGCCGGATATAAGCGAACTTATGTCGATGTTTCCTATATAAATGCCGTGATAAACGCTGGCGGAGTGCCACATATTTTGCCTATGAATGAGCACGAAGACATTATTGAGGAATTTGTAAAAAGTGTGGATGGAATAATTTTAACTGGGGGAAATGATGTTTTTCCGCTTCTTTATGGGGAAGAACCAAAAGAAAAACTGGGAGAAATATTTCCTGAACGTGATAAATTTGATTCACTTCTTATCCGTTATGCAATTACCTATAAAAAGCCAATCTTCGGAATTTGCCGTGGAATGCAGATAATTAATGTCGAATGTGGCGGATCGCTTTATCAGGATCTTTCCTATGATGAAAATGTTAAAATAAAGCATTTCCAGAAGGCTAGGGCTCATACTCCAACCCATTCTATTTCCGTAGCGACAAACTGCTTTTTAAGCGACATTTATCCTGAAGGGATTGGATTTATAAATAGTTACCATCATCAAACGATAAATCAGCTGGCACCTGGATTTTCTGTAATAGCAAAAAGTACAGATGATGTAATCGAGGCAATTGAAAATATTTCAAATGAAACTTTTATCATTGGAGTTCAATGGCATCCAGAAATGATGGCAATTAATGATGAACTGGCACAAAAAAATTATTTAAAAAAATTCGTAAATGAGGTAAGTTTAAGAAAAAAAGATTAATTTACGATTTTTTTTATAAAATTAAGAAAAGACTGCTTTTACAAAATTGTTTTTATAAAACAGTCCTTTTTTTATTATTATATTAAATTTAAATTAAATATATGATTTTAAATTCTGTTATTGAGGCTAATAATATTAGTTTTTATTTTTTCTCAAATATTTATGAATAGCCTTCGCAGCATTTCTACCTTCACTAATTGCCCAAACAACAAGTGATTGCCCTCGTCTTACATCTCCTGCGGCAAAATATTTTGGAGCAGAAGTTTTAAAGTCGATGACATTTGCACTAACATTTCCACGCCCGTCCAATTCAACTTTTGAGTTTTCTAAAAGTCCTTCAAAATATGGATGTAAAAATCCGATTGCTAAAAAGACAAAGTCAACTTTTATTATTTCTTCAGAACCTTCAACTTCTCTAAATCCAAGTCTTCCATCTTCATTCACAAAACTTTCAACTTTTGCAATTTTTACTCCACAAAGATTTCCATTTTCATCTTTAACAAATTCTTTTGTTGTAACATTCCACTCTCTTGGATCATTTCCATAAACTTTAGTTGCTTCCTTGTGAGAAGTCGAAGTTTTTAGATACATTGGAAATTGTGGCCAAGGATTTTTTGATGTACGAGTTTCAGATGGCTTATTTAAAATTTCAATTTGTTTTACACTGGCAGCACCTTGTCTTACAGAAGTTCCAACACAGTCAGAACCAGTATCTCCACCACCGATTACAAGCACATTTTTACCTTTTACATCAATTTCTTCGTTATACAAAGGAATATTATTTACTTTTCTGTTTTGCTGAGTCAAAAAGTCCATTGCGAGATAAACACCTTTTGCTTCTCTTCCTTTAATATTTAAATCTCTAGCTTGTTTTGAACCACAAGCCATAACAATAATATCATATTTGCTTTCTAATTCTTCAGTAGAAATATCTTTTCCAGCTTCAACATTGTAAATAAATTTAACACCTTCATCTTCCATTAATTTAACTCTTCTATCGATGATTTTTTTATCCAATTTGAAATCAGGAATTCCTAAAGCAAGAAGTCCACCTGGTTTTTCATCTCTTTCATAAACTGTTACATTATAACCGTATCTATTTAAAGTTTGAGCAGCAGCAAGTCCAGATGGTCCACTTCCAATTACTGCAATTTTTTTATCAAATCTTTTTTTAGGAGTTTTTGGTTTTACCCATCCGTTTTCCCAACCTTTTTCAATAAGAGCAAGTTCAATATTTTTAGTAGTTACAGGTTTATCATTTTCCTAAAGTACAGCTTCCTTCACAAAGTGCTGGACAAATTCGCCCAGTAAATTCAGGAAATGGATTTGTTGACAAAAGCAAGTCTAGAGCCTTTTTCCATTCTCCATTATAGACTAAATCCTGCCATTCAGGACAGTGGTTATCAACTGGACAGGCCCAGTGGCAAAAAGGAACTCCGCAGTCCATACATCTAGCCGCCTGTGTTTCTATGTATTCATCATTTAAAGGGATGTCAATTTCATTAAAATCTTTAATTCTGTCAGAAATTTCCCTAATTTTTTTCTCTTCTCTATGTATTTCTAAAAATCCACCTAGTTTTCCCATTTCTAAGCCTCACCTCTCTCAAATATTTCTTTAAATTCAGGTGCAATAACAACTTTAAAGTTTTGTTTTTCAGCTTCCCAATTGTTTAAAATTTCCTTTGCAATGGCACTTCCTGTATAATTAAAGTGTTTTTTCACATAAGTTTTTATTTCATTTTCATAAACTTCGTTAAGTTCGTCAAAATCGACCATTTCTTTATTCAAATTTTTCTCAAAAGTGTTGTTTTTATCATAAACATAAGCAATTCCACCACTCATACCAGCGGCAAAGTTTTTACCAGTTTCTCCTAAAATAACAGCACGTCCACCAGTCATGTATTCACAACCGTGATCTCCAACACCTTCTACAACAGCAACCGCTCCAGAGTTTCTAACACAGAATCTTTCTCCAACAACTCCGTTTAAATAAGCTTCTCCTCTGATTGCACCGTATAAAATGGCATTTCCTCCAATTATATTTTCATCTGCTTCGTATTTAGAAACTTCAGGTTTTTTAATAATAATTTTTGCACCGAATAATCCTTTTCCAATATAATCGTTTGATTGTCCAGTCAAATTATATGTAATTCCTTTTGCTCCAAACACACCAAAACTTTGTCCACCGATTCCTTCCAAGTTTAGTGTAATTGTATCATCTTCAAGTTTATATCCACCAAATGTTCTAGCAACTTCTCCACTTAACATCGCTCCAAAACTTCTATCAAAGTTTTCAATTTTTTCATTAATTACAGTTTTTTGAACATTATTTTTTTATCGCTTTCAAAAGTTGCTTTTAGCAAGTTTAATTAATTTTCTATCGATGATATTTTTCCATTTTGAAGTCTTGATTTTGAGTTTTTTTACATTTGGACTGTCGCTATTCTTGTTAGTGTAAAAGAATTTTTTTCCTAAGTCTACATTTTTTTAACTTTTTCTAATTTTGAAGTTTTAGAAACTTCCAAGAATTCATCAGCTTTTTCCAATTAATTCATCAAGTTTTGTAACTCCAAGTTCAGCCATAATTTCTCTTGCTTCTTGTGAGATAAATCTAAAGTATCTAATAATATTTTCATATTGTCCAGTAAATTTCTTACGAAGTTCTTCAGACTGAGTTGCAACTCCAACTGGACACATATTTGTATGACATTTTCTCATCATAATACATCCTAAAATTACAAGCGGCATTGTCGCAAATCCAAATTCTTCAGCTCCTAAAATCGCTCCAATTACTAAATCTCTACCTGTTTTTAATTTTCCATCAACTTGAAGAGTAACTCTACTTCTCAATTTATGTTCCTTTAAAATTTGGTGAGCTTCAGAAAGTCCTAATTCCCAAGGTAATCCAGCATGTTTAATTGAAGATAGTGGTGATGCTCCAGTTCCTCCGTCATGTCCAGAAATTAAGATCATTTCAGATTTTGCCTTAGCAACTCCAGAAGCAACGACTCCAACTCCAGCTTCAGACACCAATTTAACACTAATTCTAGCTTTTTCATTTACATTTTTCAAGTCAAAAATTAATTGTGCCAAATCTTCGATTGAATAAATATCGTGGTGTGGTGGTGGTGAAATCAAGCTAATTCCAGGTGTTGTATGACGAGTAGCACCAATTTCTTTATTTACTTTAAATCCAGGTAATTGTCCACCTTCTCCAGGTTTTGCCCCTTGAGCCATCTTAATTTGTAACTCATCGGCATTTACCAAGTAATCGGTTGTAACTCCAAATCTTCCAGATGCAATTTGTTTTGTAGCACTTCTTCTGTTGTCTAAAAATCTTTCAGGATTTTCTCCACCTTCTCCAGAATTAGAACGACCACCAATCGTATTTAATGCTCTTGCAATCGCTTCGTGAGCCTCTTTTGAAATTGAACCGAATGACATAGCTCCAGTAACAAATCTTCTCATAATTGCTTCAACAGGTTCAACTTCATCAATTGAAATAGGTTTTCTGTCAGAATGGAATTTTAGCATTCCTCTTATTGTAAGCAAATGCTGATTTTGGTCGTTTACAATTTTCGCAAATTCCTTATAAGTGTTATAATCATCTCTATTTGCTGCATCTTGAATTTTTGAAATCGCATCAGGAGTCAAGATTCTATTCGTTCCTTCCTTCATCCAAGAATATTCTCCATCCACATAAAGTGTTTCAGCACCAAGATTAATTGAATCAATTGCATCATCAAAGTTATTTAGAACTTCATCTTCCAATGTTTTAATTGTAAGTCCTTCGATTCTAGAAACAGTTCCTGTGAAATATTTTTTAACTAATTCAGTTGACAATCCAACAGCTTCAAAAATTTGTGCTCCTCTATAACTGTCAACAGTTGAAATTCCCATTTTTGACATAGTTTTCAAAATTGATTTTTTCTGAGCTTTCAAATAGTTGTATTGCAAATCTTTTATTTCAGATTCATCAGCATTCAAGTAAAGTTTATTTTTTACCATATATTCAATTGAATCAAGTGCCAAATAAGGGTTTATTGCAGTTGCACCATATCCGATCAGCAATGCAAAATGCATAATTTCTCTAGCTTCTCCAGTTTCCACTAAAATATCAATTTCATTTCTTTTTTTATTTCTAATTAAGTAGTGATGAAGTCCAGCAACAGCAAGTAAAGCTGGAATTGCCACATTTTCAGTATCAGCATTTCTGTCAGATAAAATAATAGATTTTACTCCTCTATCAATTGCATCTTCAGCAAGCTTAAATATTTTATCCAGTCTTTCTTCTAAGTTTTCAGTTGGTTTGAAAGTTATATCTAAAATAGCAGGTTTTTTTCCATTTCTTTCATAATTTTTCAAAAATTCCATAGTTTTGTTGTCCATAATTGGAGAATCCAAAACTACAGTTTCTCCAGCTTCAGGAATTTCTTCTAAAATATTTGCTTTTCTGTAAAGCTGTGTTCTAAGCGACATAACGAAATTTTCTCTAATTGGGTCAATTGGAGGATTTGTTACTTGTGCAAACAATTGTTTAAAGTAGCTGTAAAGCAATTTTGGCTTTTCGGCAAAAATAGCAAGTGCTACGTCATTTCCCATTGAACCAAGAGGTTCTTGTCCAGTTATAGCCATTCTTGAAATCAAGATGTGCAAATCTTCCCTTGAATAGCTAAATAATTTTAATTTGTTGTAAATATCATCTAAATCGCTAGTTCTATTGTAATCAAAATTAGCTTCTTTCATTAAATCATTTACATTTTTTTCTTATCTTTAATTAATTTTTTTGAAGTCTGTTCCGTTCAAGACTTTTTCAGTAACTTCATCATCGCTATACAATTTTTTTCTTTTTCTAGATCAATTACAAAAACTTTTCCAGGTTTAACTCTTCCACTTTGAACAATATTTTCAGGTTTTATTGGCAAAGTTCCAACTTCAGAACCAACTAACATCTGATTGTCATCAGTCAAAATATATCTAAGCGGTCTAAGTCCATTTCTATCAAGTTTTGCAACCAAATATCTGGAATCAGTCATAATCATAGCCGCAGGTCCATCCCAAGCTTCCATTAATCCTGAATAGTAGTCATAAAATGCTTTTAGATCTTCAGATTTAGTATGATCCTTCTCCCAAGCCGCAGGAACTAAAATTGAAATCGCTTCCATCAAAGTTTTTCCAGAAAATACAAGCAACTCAATCACTGCATCAAGATTAGCTGAATCTGACCATTCTTCATCATTTATTGGGAATAATTCTTTAATATCTTCGTAATTCGGAGACGCTAATGCAATTTCTCTAGCTTTCATCCAGTTTACATTCCCTTTAACAGTATTAATTTCACCATTATGTGCTAAAAATCTGAATGGGTGAGCAAGTTTCCAAGATGGGAAAGTGTTCGTACTAAATCTTTGGTGAACTAGGCAATAAGAACTTACAAGTTTGTCTGATTGCAAGTCAATATAGAAGTTCTCGATTTGATCAGGTTTTACTAGACCTTTATAAACTATTGATTTTGAAGATAATTTTGTTATGTAAAATTTATCTTCAGTGTCGCAGTTTGCTTTTTTTACGGCATTTTCAATTTTTCTTCTCAAAATATAAAGATTTTTTTCAAAAATCTTCTTTTTGATGAATTTACTCTTTTTATGAAAAGTTGCCAGACAGATGGCATTGTAGATTGTGCTTGAACTCCAACGACATCTTTTTTTATAGGAACTTCTCTCCAAGTTAGGATTTCATCTTTTGAATTTTTTACAGTTTCTTCGACAATTTCCTTTATTTTTTCAAATTCTTCTTTTACAGTTGGGAAAAATATGTTAGCAACTCCATAATCTCCAAATTCTGGAAGATTTGGAACTATTTCTGCAAAAAATTTGTGTGGCACTTCAAATAAAAGTCCAGCTCCATCTCCAGTTTCACTGTCATATCCTTCAGCTCCACGGTGTTCCAATCCAGCTAAAATTCTTATTCCACCTTTTTACAACTTGATTAGTTTTTTTATTGTCAATATTTGCGATAAATCCCATACCGCAGTTGTCTTTTTCAAAATACGGCTCATAAAGTGAATTTTTAGAAAGCTCATATTTTTGTGATTTTACATTTTGAATGTTATTATCCAAAGTCTGTACCTCCAATGTTTTAGATTTTCTCATAAAATATTTTATTATATTAAAGTAATTTAATAATTGAATATTAATATATTAGTTAAGAAATATATATTAATATAAGAAATATAAGTAATATTAACAAAATATTTTTAACCTTATTATATACTATGAACCAATTATACATTTCACAAAAATCATTTTTGCAAACATAAAAAAATTTGATAACCAAAATATCCGTTTTAAAAAAATGGATAAAAAAACACGATAAACACTAAACTTAAAAAGATTTTTTTAAAAATAAAAATATTATCAAAAATTTTTTTATTTGACTTATAATTTTGCACATTGTATAATAAGCCTATGAAAAGTTTTGGAAGAGTTTTGAAAAAGTGTAGTTTATTACCACATTTTCAATCTTTAAAAAATGTAAAATTTAGAAAATTAGGAAATAGGAAAGAGGTAAATTTATGGAAAATGCTATGAAAAGTTTTGGAGAAAATGTCTTTAGAGACAGCAACCTTAAAAAAAGAGTTTCTAAAGAAGTTTTCAAAGAATTTAAAGCATCGCAATTAGGAAAAACAGAATTATCAAAAGAAGCAGCAGAAGTAATTGCAAATGCAATAAAAGACTGGGCAACTAAAAGAGGAGCAACTCACTACTGCCACTGGTTTCAACCGCTAACAGATTTAACAGCTGAAAAACACGATTCATTCTTGGAACCAACTGAAAGTGAAGAATTAATTTACAAATTTTCAGGAAGCAATTTGATAAAAGGTGAGCCTGATGCTTCATCATTTCCAAATGGAGGACTTCGTAGCACATTTGAAGCAAGAGGATACACAATTTGGGATACAAGTTCATATCCATTTATAAGAGAAAATAAAAATGGAGTTACATTATATATTCCAACTGCATTTATTTCATTTACAGGAGAAGCATTGGATAAAAAAGTTCCTTTACTTAGAACAATGAAATATATAAGCGAACAATCGCTAAGAGTATTAAGAGCATTGGGAAATACAACTTCAAAACATGTATTTAACACACTTGGAGTTGAACAGGAATATTTCTTGGTTAAAAAAGAATTGTTTGAAGCAAGAGATGATTTACTTCTTACAGGAAGAACATTATTTGGAGCTCCAGCACCAAAAGGTCAAGAATTGAACGACCACTACTTTGGAAAAATTAAAGATAAAGTTATTAACTTTATGAGTGATGTCGATGTTGAATTATGGAAATTAGGAATTCCATCAAAAACTAGACATAATGAAGTAGCACCAAACCAATTTGAAGTTGCACCATTATTCTCAGTTGCAAACTTGGCTTCAGACCAAAACCAAATTATAATGGAAACAATTGAAAAAACTGCACTAAAACACGGATTAGTTGCATTACTTCACGAAAAACCTTTTGATGGGGTAAACGGTTCAGGAAAACATAACAACTGGTCACTTGGAACTGATGATGGGGATAACTTATTCAGTCCAGGAAAAGACCCTAAAACAAATAAAAATTTCTTAATCTTTACATCTGCAGTAATTGAAGCTGTTGACAGATATTATCCAATGTTGAGATATTCAACTGCAACTGCTACAAATGACCACAGATTAGGAGGACACGAAGCACCTCCAGCAATTATCTCAATCTTCCTAGGTGAAGAATTGACAACAATTTTAGACAACATCGCCAACAAAAAAGATGCACCTGTATCAGAAGCTTCAGAAGTAAACTTGTCAGTTGATGTACTTCCAACATTCAGTATGGATGCAGGAGATAGAAACAGAACTTCACCTTTTGCATTCACAGGAAACAAATTTGAATTTAGAATGCCAGGTTCAAGTTCAACTCCAGCAACAGCAGCAGCAGTAATCAATGCAGCAGTTGGAAAAGTATTATCTGAATATGCCGACAAATTGGAAAAAGTGACTGAAAAAACTTTACCAAAAGTAATAAATGAAATCATCGCAAATGCTTACAAAAAACACCACAGAATTATTTTCAACGGTAATGGATATAGCGAAGAATGGGTTAAAGAAGCAAAAAGAAGAGGACTTACAAACGAAGTTTCTGCAAACACAGCACTTAGAAAAATGGTTGAGCCAGAAATTTTGGAATTAGTAGATGGAATCGGAATGCTGTCAGAACAAGAATCATTAGCAAGATACAATGCTTATGCTGAAAGATATGTAAAAACAAATTAGCATTGAATCAAGAACATTAATTGATATCGTAAACAAAAAAACATCTTGCCATCAGCTCTAAAATTTGCAAACTTATTGGCAGACCACATTGAAAAAAATTCAAAATACGGAAAAGCCTTCATAAAAGAACAGGAAGAATTGCTAAAAGATGTTTTATCAAATGTGACAGCATTGAGAAAAGAAACAAAATCACTTGAAAAAGAAATTGCAAGAGTTTCAAACGAAGAAGATTTACCTAAACAAACTGATTTAGCAAAAGAAAAGTTAGTATCAGGACTTGAAGCATTGAGAATTCCTTGCGATAATTTGGAAAAAATTATTGATAAAGACTTATGGAAATTCCCAACATATACTGATTTATTATTTAAATTATAATGAGATAAATATAACTATAAAACTCAAAGCGGTTTAAAAAAATTAGACTATTTCGTATTGAAATAGTCTTTTTACATACAAAAAAACTGGGGGAAAAACCCAGTTTCATAATTATTTTTTATTCTTTTTTATTTTTTATCTTTCATTAACAAAGAATTTCTTCCACTTTTTTACTCAACTCTTCCACATATTTATCCACAGTTTCTTGACTTTCAGCCTCAACCATTACTCTTATTAAAGATTCTGTTCCAGAAGCTCTTACAAAGGATTCTTCCCTTTCCAGCGATTTCTTTCTCTTTTTGCCTTGATAAAAGTCAATTAATTCCTTATTTGTTTCCCAAGTTGCCTTTTTTTCTCCTTTGCAACTGTAATATTTTTAGAATCTTGTGGCCACAATTTAATATCTTTTACAAGTTCATGCAAAGTTTTTCCGCTTTCTAAAATAGCCGCAACTAGCTGAATTGATGACAATACTCCGTCTCCAGTTGTATTGTAGTCAAGCATTAAAATATGCCCAGACTGTTCTCCACCAATATTTAATCCATATTCCTTCATTTTTTCAAGAACATATCTATCTCCAACATTTGCACGAATTAATCCAATTCCCTTTTCATCCAGATATTTTTCAAATCCCATATTACTTAGAACTGTAGTTACAACTTTATTATCGTTTAAAAGTCCTCTGCTTTGCATATATTCTGCGATAATTGCAATAATCAGATCTCCGTTTATAATTGCTCCTGTATTGTCAACAGCGATTAATCTGTCGGCATCTCCATCGTAGGCAAGTCCCAAATCAGCCTTGTAAACTTTAACTACTTCCTGAAGCAGTTCTGGATGTGTTGATCCACAATTTACATTGATGTTTTTTCCATTTGGAATATTATTAATTACAATAACATCTGCACCTAGATTTTGAAATACTTTTGAAGCCACTCTATATGCCGCACCGTTTGCAGTGTCAATTACAATTCTTAATTTTGAAAAATTAGTTTTTACTGTAGAAGTTAAATAATCTAAATAGATTTTCATATCATCTTCCACATATTTAAATGTTCCAAGGTCATCTCCTGCAACTTGATGTTTTTCAAGAAGTTCATCCTTTTTACCCATTAACTCTTCCAATTTTTCCTCAACTGCATCAGGCAATTTATAACCATTTTGACTAAATATTTTTATTCCATTGTCCTTTACAGGATTATGTGAAGCTGAAATCATAATTCCCGCATCAGCCTTTAATTTCCTAGTCAAGTAACAAACTCCAGGAGTAGGAAGCACTCCAACAAAGTCAATATTTACACCCATAGAATTTAATCCCGCTGTAAGTGCTGAACGAATCATATACCCTGAAATTCTTGTATCTGTTCCAAGAATAACTTTTGGCTTTCCAGCTTTTTTTCTATGTTTTTTTAAATAATACCCAAGAGCAAGCCCCAAACTTGTAACTAAATCAATTGTCAAGTCCTTATTAGCTTCTCCTCTCATTCCATCAGTTCCAAAATATTTTCTAGCCATTATTTTCCCTCTCTATTTTTTAATTTTTTTAAATTTAAAAATAAATTTGCTAATTTTTATCTAGTAAAATTTATTACTGAACAAATAAATTATAATTTTATTTTTTTTCTTACTTTTCTTATTTTTTTCTTTTTTTAAAAAAATCCAAAAAAACACTTTTTTTCTTTTCGATTTTTTTCTTTATTTATATTTTTATTAATTTCTTCCTGTGAATTTACAACCGCATCTCCAATAGGTAAAACGATTGAAATTTCTGTTCCTTCATTCATTTTAGAATCAACTTCGATTTTTCCATTATGAATTTCTACAATTCGTTTAACTATCGCAAGTCCAAGTCCAGTTCCACCCGTTGCCTTTGTTCTCGACAAATCCACTCTGTAAAATCTGTCAAAAATTCTCTTTGCATCCTCATCAGAAATTCCAACTCCCTCATCTCGAATTGAAATTCGTCCAAATCCATCTTTTATGAAAGATTTTATATAAATATTTGTATTTGGCTCTGAATATTTTGCAGCATTTTCAATTAAGGCTCTAATTGCCTGCTGCAGTAGTGTTTCATCACCTTTAATTTTATAGTCTTCCCCCATTTCCAGATGGAATTTATGAGTTTTGGTAGAAACTACTGTATCAGAATGAATTTGATGTACCATTTCATTTGCATCAATATCTACAAATTTTTGTATTAATTTTTTTGTAATTTCACCTTTAGCCAAAAAAACAGCAATTTCTGTATTAAATTACGCATATTATCAGTTTCACTGATTATTGAATCAATTGACTCTACAAATATATCAATATCTGTAGTTCCACGCTTACGTATAATTTCCGCATAACCTTTTATTATAGCAAGCGGTGTCCGCAATTCATGCGAAGCATCTGATACAAATTTTTTTCTGATTTTTCAAATGACGTTTCCAGCCTGTCTAACATCTCATTTATAATAAGTGTCAGATTTTGCAATTCATCTTCCTCTTTTGGTATTTCTATTCTCTTGCTCAAGTCATCTGTTGAAATGCTTTTAGCAGTTTTTATTACATTATTAATTGGTTTTAAGATTCTTCGGCTCATTATTTTTGAAACAATGATTGTTATGACAACTCCAATTATTGTAAATAAAATAACAAGATATTCCAATCTTTTATAAATTTTATTTTCATTTTGTAACATTTTTTTCAAAGTATAAATATTAAATTTATAATTTTTTTATTACACGGCTAACTTTAAATACAAAATATTTATTTTTTTCAATATTTATTGTCTTCCCACTTGAAACATTATCTTTAAAATTATAACTTTCAAGCAGCTCAACCATGCTTTCATTAGTCATCGAAGCCTCTTCAGTATCTGTATCTCCAATTGTATTAATCGGTATTACCGAATCCTTATTTTGCTTTATTTCCAAAACATACAAATAATTGTCTTCTCCTGGATTAAACGGCTTTACGTGAATTACCTTCTTTCCTTCCACAACTTCAGGATTAAAATCAAGCGTAAGCACATTTGTCTTATCTGAAAAAATTCCAACCTTATCCAAAAAACTGTTTATTTCCTTCAATTTGTCACTAGCCGAAACTTCCAGCACTTTATTTGACTGCTTTTGCAATGAATAAACTAAAATAATATTGGAAACTAATATTAATACCAAAAATAGAAGAGCGTAATTTGCCGAAATACGATCTTCTAATTTCAAATTTTTTTCATTTTTTTACTCCTTATTTAAAAAAATAAATCCAATTCCTCTTACAGTTTGAATGAATTTTTCTTTCATAAGGCTTGTCAATTTTATCTCTTAAATATTTAATATACAAATCAAGGATATTATCGTTTCCAATATAGTCAAATCCCCAAACTTCTTCTAAAATTTTATCTCTAGATAAAACAATTCCTTTATTTAATACTAAAAAGTCAAGCAATTCAAATTCTCTTTTTGAAAGTTGAATAAGAGTTTTTCCATAATCTCTAAATACTTCATAAGTAGAATAGTTTATTGTTAAATCTTCAAATTCAAATATTCCCTTGTGAACAACAGATTTTTTAGTTCTTCTAAGAAGCGCTTTTATTCTAGCAAGCAATTCTTCATTTGAAAATGGTTTTGTCATATAGTCATCTGCCCCATAATCAAATCCAACTACCTTATCACTAATTTCATCCTTAGCTGTAAGCATAATAATAGGCACTTGCGAAGTTTCCCTTATTCTTTTACAAACTTCCATTCCACTCATTTTAGGAAGCATTACATCCAGAAGGATAATGTCATACGAACCATATTTAGCCATATTAAGCCCTTCTTTACCATCGTATGCAAAAAATACATCAAATCCTTCAAATTTTAATTCAATTTCAAGAAGTCTTGAAATTTTAGGATCATCTTCAATTACTAATATTTTCTCTCTCATAGTTATCTCCACTTCTGTTCTAATATTTTTTTTCTCACTTTATTATCTTCTACCTTTTTAAAAATATCCATTTATTATAAAAACTAATTTTTAAAAATTTCGATACAAAGTAAAGGTTTATAATCTTACAAGTCATTATAACTCATTTTTTTTGATTTGTATAGTATTTTTATCTTTTTTTCAACAATTTTCAATAAACAAAAGATTTATTTAAGATTAAAAATCAATGCTTTTTATCCATATTGCTTTTTTTATGTTAAAATTATAATTAATTTTTTTATTTAATATAATTAAAACTCTGATGTATCCATATCGCTATCCGATTGCCCTTCAGGCAATTTTATTCTAATAAGATCCATTGGCCCCATTTCCACATCTGTTTCAATAATAGCGATTGTATTTGGGTTTACATATTCTTGATACTCTTCATTTTTTGTATTGAAAAAGTTTTCCACTTTAAATTTAATTGCATCTCCAATTGGACGAACCAATTCCAAAGTTTCAGTTGCATAAACTTTATTTCTTATTTGAATTTTGTATTTATTTGTATCAACTTTTTCAAGCACATTTGCAACAAGTCTATAAGTCTGGCTATAAGAAAGCCCAGTTTCATAATTTTGATCCTTTTCAGAAGTAGGCCCTAAATAAAACCCATTTGAATATTGTCTATGACTGATCGTTTTAAGTTCAGCCAGCCAATCAGGGTCATACTTATAATTTCCAGAATAATAATTATCTAATGCTCTCTTGTATTGTTTTACAACAGTCGAGTTATAATAAATGCTCTTCATTCTTCCTTCAATTTTTAACGAATCCACTCCAGTCTCAATTATTTTATCAATAAACTCTATCGAACACAAGTCCTTAGCATTAAACATATATGTTCCTTCTTCATTTTCCACAATATCATGAGCTCCTGTTTCCTCATGCCCCTCTGCAATAACCTTATAGTTCCAACGGCAATCCTGTGCACAAATTCCACGGTTCGCATCACGATTTGTAAAATAGTTGCTCAATAAGCATCTTCCAGAATATGCCATGCACATTGCCCCGTGAATAAACACTTCTATTTCCACATCAGGCACTTTTTCACGTATAGTCTTGATTTCTTTAAGCGACATTTCCCTAGCCAGAATAACTCTTTTTGCTCCCATATCCTTCCAAGTTTTTACACTCATCCAGTTTGTATTGTTCGCCTGCGTACTTACATGAATCTTCATATTCGGAGCATGCTCCCTAACCATCTGAAAAACTCCCAGATCAGCGACAATCACTGCATCCACGCCAAATTCATCCAGTTTTTTTATGAATCTCGGCATATATTCAATTTCCGTATTATGTGCAAAGATATTTAAAGTTACATATATTTTTTTCCCTAAACTATGAACATAATCCACAGCTTCCTTTAATTCCTTATTTTTTTAAAAATTTGAAGACATTCCCCTTAAATTAAATGCGCTTCCTCCAACAAAAACACGCATCAGCTCCAAAATGAAAGGCTGTCTTTAACTTTTTCCATATTTCCAGCTGGTGCTAATAATTCTACTCTTTTTTTGTTTCCATTCTCTAATTTTTTTCTCCTTAATTCTTTTCTTCTCATATCCATTTGTAAAAAAATATAAAAAAATTTCAATAACCGCAATATTTTTTTAAATTTTTTTAGTTTTATTGTTTAATTCCTTGACAAAAGATATTGACCCTTTGTAATCATAATAAATACTGCTGTTATCTAATCTTTATCACCTTTATTTTTTATAATTGCCTATCTTTTCTATTTAGTTAGATTTCTTAATTTTTTTATTTAACATGGGTTCAAGACCCCCTGCTTCAGAACATTTGTTTTATTAAATTTTAAATAAATACAGTTTTCAAGCAAATCTGATTTATTCTGCAGACGGTGCAAATTCATCATCCACAACATTTACAAATTGCTGATAATTAGGAAAAAATCCCAATTCTATCGTACCAGTCGGTCCACTTCTGTGCTTTCCGATTATCAGTTCAACTTTTTCCATTTCCTGTTTTTCTCCAGTTTTTGGCAAGTCCTGTGATTTTTTAACATATTTATCTGGAACATCCACATTATTCACTTCTGTAGCAGTATCTTTGTTATAATAGCTTTCACGATATAGAAACATTACCATATCTGCATCCTGCTCAATTGCTCCCGATTCCCGCAAATCTGATAAAATTGGTCTTTTGTCAACTCTCTGCTCCACTCCACGGGATAACTGTGAAAGTGTCACAATTGGTATATTCAGCTCTTTTGCAAGTATTTTTAGTGAACGTGAAATTTCAGATATTTCCTGCTCACGACTCTTTCTTGAATTTGTTGAAGGGTTTATTAACTGCAAATAGTCAATTAGCCTGAACCTCCCACAACTAAAGTTGCAGGGTTTCAAAATCTTTAAAAATATTTAAAAATTTTCTAAGAAGTTTGATAGCTTTACACTACCCTTATTCTTTTAGGTGTGTTCAGCTCACCTCTATTGTATAGGACACTTAAGTCCACAACTTTACTTTTCCTTAATATGTTTAATGCTCCATTACAATCTGCATTTATGAGTTTACCTGTGCTTGTTTGATATAGTCCTCTTTTTATTCTTTTTCCACTGAATACATATTCTTGCGGATTTTTCTTTATCATATATCGGGATTTCATCTCCATCAAAGAAACTTGCTTTTTGATGTATAACTTTCTTCTTGTAGTTTAAATTCTATTCCATATAGTTTACATAGGTATATTAATTTATCTCTTAATTTTTCCATATGGTATATTTACAAAGTTTTTGATTATTTATACTTCCAATATTTGAATTTCTTTGAAAATCTTCATTATATCCTAAAACTAGTTTTTCCTATATCATTATTAAGACAATAATTTACAATTATTCTTGCTGCTTTTGAAAGGTAATCATTTATACGATTATTTCTCTTTCTGGCTATTCTCTTTTTGTCTTAATGTTGTGCGCTCAATCTTTTGCTTATCTTTTTATACTTTGTAATTTTGCATTTATCTTATTATAGTATTGATTTATTGATTTTAATTTTCTACCATCTATTATGAATGAAACTCCAGTATTTGTAACACAAGTACATAGATTGTCTATGCCTAAATCAATTCCTAGTGCATTGTTTTTTATTTAATTCCCTTTGAACTTCTTTTTACTTCGTAAGTATATTGAATTTCAAAGTACCTAGAATGTTGTTTAGGTATTATTCTAATCTCTTTTTATCTTCTTGCCTTTTTAATACTGGTGGTAGTTTTATTGCGATTTCCTTATGTGTCTTTCTAAATGAATTTGAATAAGGAACTATCAGAATATCATCTTTTTAATCTTACAAAACCTATAACAAGAGTTGTAAAACCATCTTTAGCAAGATATTTAGGTAATTTTATTTTTATTATCATATTGACCATTTTTAGTAAGTTTCAAAAGTCTAAAAAAATGATTTAAAACTTCCGTCTACTTCTTTTAGAATTTGTTGAGCCATATTAGAATTTAATTTTTTTATAGTTCTCACTATTTTTTTAAGCATTTTATAGTTTTCGTTATAACTTAAATACTTTTTTTATTTTTTTAAAAATAGTATTGTCTAATATTATATATAGCTTCATTAGTTAAGTTCTTGGCTATATGAGATAAATGTTTTAAATTCCTAAACTCTTTTTTTACTAAGATGTTTTTACCTGTTGTTTTTAATGTTAAATACATATATAATCACCTCCTTTTCATCAGAGATATTATACCATGTATTCTACATTTTATCTGTTTATTTTTAAATATTTTTAAAGTTTTTAAAACCCCACAATAGTGGGAAGCGTCGTTCACATAAATACGCTACCATTTATGCAGTTCTCTTATGAACTTCTTGTTATCTCTAACAAGCACAGACTATATCTTATCCATATCCTATTTCAAGGACTTAGGCGAAACCACTTCCAATACCAATCGCTTGTATTGTACTCCCCTCACGAGGGATAGTCGTTGAACTTTCCTTTTCAGGATTAGCTGCTGATTGTCTATTATCATAATGTTTAGGATTTAACCTTGCACCATCTAGTATATTTTTTCTGCTTTCGCCACCATCACACTTATACCATATTCTCACTTAAGCATTATGTTGTGGTTATACTAGCTTTAAGAGTTCCCAGCAGTTCAGTTTCTTTGTTGCACGGTTTTGCTCCGTGTCTACATACAAGTTTCCCTATATGCTTACTAAAATTTTCGTGCAATTCACCTCACGACTAAAGTTGCGAGTGTTCTTGCACTATTTAATAAAATCCAGCTTTCCTTCAGCCTTTAACCGTCTTGCATTAGCCTTTATTTCCAGCATTGTTACACTTGCAGAATCTGAAATATAAATTGGCATCTCAGAAAGCCGCCCAAGCCCATCTCCCAAAGTTACAAGCTCTTCCGAAGTCAAAGTTCCATCCTTTATTCCCTTTAACCTAACTCTCGACTCACTTGCCACAAGCCTGTCAAACAGCTGCTCATTTCCCATTTCTAAACTGTATATAAGCACTCCTTTACCTTGCCTTGCAACATTTATTGCGAGATTCAATGCAAATGCAGTTTTTCCCATTGCAGGACGTGCCGCAAGAATTATTAAGTCAGACCCGTGAAAACCGCTTGTTATACTGTCATATCTGCTAAATCCTGAAGAAATGCCAGTTATTTTTCCTTTAGCTTCCGAACCATCATCTAGCCGTTTTACTTTAGATTGAACCAATTCAGATAATTTTACAATTTCTTTTTTCTGCTTAGATTCTGCAATTTTAAAAATCATGCTTTCTGATTTATCAAGCATCGCATCTGTTTCCTCATACCCACGTGTAGCCATTCTTACAATTTTTTCCCCAATGGTTATTAACTGGCGCTGAACAGACTTATCCTTTATAATTTGAGCATAATTAACAGCATTTGCAGCAGTTGGCACAACTTCAGTCAAATCATAAATAACTTCTTCATCTCCAACTTCATCCATTAATTCCTTTTTTTTCAAAGCCTCAATTATCAAAAGCACATCAATTATTTTTCCAGAATTATAGGCATTAATCATTTCAGAAAAAATCAATTTATAATTACTTTTGTAAAAATCTTCAGCTGTTATAATATCAACAACATCTCCCATAACATTAGGATTTATAAAGACAGACCCAAGAAGTGCCTCTTCAGCCTCTATGCTATATGGCTCGCTATTTTTCCCATCTTCGTCATATAACCCCATTTTTCAATTTTCTCACTTTCCAGTTTTAAATTTTATGCAAAAATTCTGCTATTTAGCCTCAACTCTAACTTTTAAGTTAGCCTTTACTTCCGAATGAAGTTTCAATTCCACATTATGCACTCCAATTTCCTTTAATTTAGAATCTGCAGAAACTTTCTTCTTATCAATATCAATATTTAACTGATCCTTTATAGCCTGCACAATTTCCTTTGCGCTAATTGAACCAAACACCTTATTATTTTCCCCAGCCTTCACTTTTAGCACAATTTCCTTTGTCGCCAAGACTTCCTTCAATTCTTTAGCATTTTTCACATCTCTATCATGATTTTTTTGGAGTTTTTCATTTCTTGCCTTTAATTTATTAATATTTTCAGGCGTTGCAAGTATCGCTTTATTTTGATTTAATAAAAAGTTATTTGCATATCCATCCTTTACTTCCACAATTTCATCTTTTTTTCCCTACACCTTTTTATATTTTTCCTTCAAAATTACTTTAATTTTCATATCTACCATACCTTTCTTTTTTTATTAATAAACCAATTGTCAATAAATTTATTTAATATATTTATTTTTTTTCTAAAATTTCCCCATCAAAAAACTTCACTGCATCCTTCAAAAACTTATCTTCTCCATTTTTAGCATCATCGCTTTCAAAAAAAGTTTTTTTATTTCAATATCCGAATTACAGATTTGATTAATAACTTTTTCAACCTTCACTTTCTTTTTCAGGTATCATAAGCTGTTCGCTATGAAATTTCTGATTACTTGAAATCTTATAAAAAGCACTCCTTCTTCCACTCTGTCCGGCTTGCTTTCCACCGATAATGCTCCTAGCATTACACTTTCTCTCTTTATTTCAGATAAAATTTTTTTCTCCAGTTTTTTTAGAAAAAAATTGAAATATCATAATTTTTTTGCAGCTTTTTCTATCTTTTTCTAAATTTTCTACTTTTTTTACTTCTTCTGTTTCAGCTATTTTTTTCTGTAACATCTGAATTTATAATTTTTGGAATTTTCTGAAATTTGACTCATAACTTTTTTTCATAAATGTGATCCGAAAACATCTTTAATATAATTTTTTTGTCAACAACCGCTTTATTTGAAGCAAAATCATCAGTTTCCAAAATTTTATTTTTATTTGAATTTTTCTTCTGATTTTTATAAAGTTCATAAACAAGCACATATCCAAGCAGCCTTTTATCCTCTTCATACTTAAATTCATTCAAGGCAAAAAAAATCGCACTTATTGTATCCAGCAAAAAATCCACCGATAAATCCGTCTGCTTTTTAAACTGCTCCTTCAAATAATAGGAAAAATCCTTTAAAAAAGTTTCAATTACAAGCCCATCTTCCCAAATCTTGTCAATAAAATCAACAAGTCTTTCCTTGTCACTTTTTTTTATTAAATTCAGAAATTCCTCCAAAATCACATCAGGCACTACTCCCAGAGCCTTCTGAGTTTTTTCAAGATTAATTTCCTCATTATTAAAATTTGACACAACCTGCTCAAAAATAGAAAAACTATCCCTTGCACTTCCCTCAGACTTCCGATATATCAAATCCAGACTCGCATCATCAATTTTAATGTTCTCCTTCTGTGCCACATTTTGAAGCAGTTTTTTTATATCCTTCTTATCAATTGGCAAAAAGTCATACCGCTGACATCTGGAAATAACCGTATCTGGAATCTTATCAATTTCTGTTGTTGCAAGAATAAATATAACATGTGCCGGCGGTTCTTCCAGTGTTTTTAAAAGCGCATTAAATGCCTCCTTTGTAAGCATATGAACTTCATCAATTATATATATTTTTTTTCTTCCCTTGACAGGCTGATAATTTATCTTTTCCTTTAATTCACGAATCTCATCAATCCCACGATTAGAAGCTGCATCAATTTCAATCATATCCATTGAAATCCCAGAAGAAATTTCACGGCAATTCTCACATTTCCCACAAGGATTATCCGTCACATCTTCACTACTCAAGCAATTCACACCTTTAGCAATAAGCCTAGCAATAGTAGTTTTCCCAACACCACGTGGCCCTGTAAATAAATACGCATGTGACAGCTTGTTCTCCCTAAGGGAATTTTTAATAGCTCTCAACACAAATTCCTGCCCCGCAATTTCATCAAAATTCTGCGGCCGATACTTTCTATATAACGTAATATTCAATATTCTCTCCCTTTTTTATAAATACATTGACTAAAATTCCAATTGCCAGACATCATTAATAATCAGCATAACAAAACATAAGTTTGAATACATTTGATATTATAACATTTTTTTACTATAATTTGTGAACTGCTGTAAAACTTTTTATATTTTCCATAAATCAAAGGATGACTTTTATCTTTATAAATACTGAATTATCACATAAAAATAATTCCAAAAAAATACTAAATTTTGGTTGTGAATTTTTAAAAGCTTATGTTATAATTATGGTGTAATAAATTGAACTACATTCTTTTTTTAAAAGGAGTTAATATTATGCTATTAAATACTAATAATTTCAATGATATATCGAATTTTATTAATTCATTATCATTTGTTGATTTTGAAAAAAATAGTAAAAAAATATTCCATAACTAATAATGTTAATTTCAATAAACAAATGGAGAATATGGTTACTTTAAGTTTAGAGTCCAAATTAAATAAATTACATATAAATTCTACTTGTCCTAATTGCAATTCAAATTTAAAAGTTAAAAAAATGGTAAAAGATCGAAATGGAATTCAGGAATATAAATGTAAAGAATGTAATACTAAATTTACAGCTTTTTACAGGAACTATATTAGAAAAAAACTAAATGGCATTATGAAATTTGGCTTAAAGTTTTGGAAATGACAATTAATAATTATTCAATTGAAAGAATAGTAAATGTTTTTAGAGAAGGATTATAATTGTACTAATATTAATCCTAAAACTATATGGCAATGGAGATTGAAGTTAGTACATGCTATAGCGGAATTACCCATGCCTAAATTAAAAGGTGTAATACAAATTGATGAAACTTTTGTAAGGGAAAGTCAAAAAGGTAGTAGAGAATTAGTAAGTTATATAAATGGAGAAAAAAGAACTCCTAGATATGGTAAAGCACCCTCAAAATATGGAATAACTGGAGCAGAATTTGCTACTATTACCACTGCTATTGATAATAGAGGTTATTCAGTATGTATGGTATCTGGCTTAGGTAGATTATCTGATGATATATTTTATGATTTATTTAATGATTATTTAGATAATCCTATTTTTTTATATGTACTGATGCAAATAAAGTATATAGTAAATATAGTGGAATGTTTAATATTCCACATTATATAAAACCTTCAAATTACAATGATGTACTTAAAAAATGAATATTATAATACTGAAGATATAGAGAAGAAAGAAATTATAAATTTAAAACTTTATAATAACAAAATGATAGATTATATAGAAAATAGAGGTAAAAATAACATATACAGAATTTAAAAAAATTAAAAAGAAATGAATAAATTAAGTTTATCAAGAGTAAATCAATTACATAATGAAATCAAAAAAATTTATTAATATTGATAAAAACCAATGTATCTACTAAATTTTTAAATGATTATATTAAGTTTTTTTAATTATATTAGAAATTGGAAAGTTAAAAACGGACATTATCCAAGTTCTCAAAAGGATATAAAAAAAGTATTTTCGAAGAAATATTAACTAAAAAAAGTAAACTATACAATAAATGATATAAAAAAATAAACAACTTGAAATACCTAAACCAACAGGAAGATTTACAAAAAAATATTGAAAGAAGAAACAAAAAAATAAGAAAAAAATAGCTAGTAATAATTTCAAATTTAATGAAGAAAAATATTTCTTTGATAAATAAAAGGGAATACCTTTTGAGTATTCCTGTTAAATATTTATATAATTTATGTAAGGAATATAAAAATTCCTAAATATAGAAAAATTAGCTAAATGGTCTTTAGTAACTTTATTGCTTAAACAAAAAGATATTAAAAAAATATTTATGAATTGATTCTCAAATGTCGTATATTTTAAAAAAATTTATTGAATAATACTGAAGCATTTCTTTTAAATAATATTCTTCCAAAAAGAGCTTTTTAATGTTTTTTTATATGTATATTTTATTTATAATATTAAATATTTTTTTATCTTTATATTTTTGTGTTCAACTTCATCAATTTTTCAACTTTTCTAACAAAAAAAGAAACTAAGATTTCTTAATTTCCATTTATTCTAAAGTTTTTTTATTATTTTTGTCCATTGCTTCAACTATAATTACTTTCATATTTTTCTAACTCTTTCTTCTTACCAGCGAATTTATCAAGATAATCTGATACATATTTATTTTGTTGAGCAATAGGAATATATTCAATATAATACTCCGAAAGTTCACTATTCTTTAACGTTAATTTTGATGTTCCATCAGCAAGTGAGTCCACTATATCTTCTCTCAACCTATTAAGATACTCATTAAAGAATTTCATATTTATCTCACGATTAGAACCCTCTTTTTTTGTTAGTATTGTGCATAAGTTACTACATATGAACTTCCCATTTACATACTGACTTTTGCCCAAAGAACCTCCAGCCGATATAGCATATATAAGTGCTTCAACATCGTGAGAGTATTCTGTATGTTTTTTCCAATCATCAGCAGCTGTAATAAAGTCATATTTACCACTTTCATCATTTTTAGAGGACTGTAGTTTAGATGTTCCATCAGCAAATAATTCTTTTTTGTCAAAATCAAATAAATCTCCTAATTTCACGAGATCTTTGCCTGTTTTTTTAGTAGGAATACCAGTAGGATATAACTCGAATTCATCAACAGTGTCCTTTCTTTCTGTATATTTTTTTCTTTGTTGATAAGTTGTCTTCTTCCTTGCTATTGTTTATAATATCTAATATTTTGTTTTCAATATCATTCCATTTATTATTAACATCTACTCTACCTTTATGTTGAATACTTTCAAATCCATCTTCTTTTAAGTTTACAAATAAAACTTCATCGTTAGGCTGATGTGGTGTTTTAGTAAAACCAAAGATAGAAGTGTTAACCGTTCTTCCTTGTTCATTAAATAGATTATAAGGCATTTTGATGACAAAATCTAATTTTGCCATTTCTAAAATACTTTCGGTCAAATCTGACTTATGCTTATTTAGTGTTGGAGTCGGCATAATAATTATCAATTTTCCATTGTTTTCAATATATTTCAATGCTTGTTCGGTAAATTTTATCGGACTATCAAGCTCATAAGGTGGATTTATAATACATTTAGTTGGCTTTAATTCTTTTATATACTTATAAAGAACTTGATCCTTATTATTAACAATTGTTCCATTGCTATCAGAATGTAACAAACTACTTCTATATAAAAGGTTTGACCTCCCATCACCATGTAGATACATATTAGAACACGCCAAAGCAAATAGTACCGAGTCAATCTCAAATCCTATTAGTTGTTTTTCATAAACGTTATTTATCTTTTGAACATCATCTTTTAGCATATGAGTAATAACTTCCATCGCTTCCATCAAAAACCCACCACTGCCCATACAAGTATCTAAAACCACATCATCTATAGTAAGTCTTGCCAATTTTACCATTAGTTCTTTTATGTGATCAGGTGTTAAGATGATATTCTTATCTTCTGCCTTACCACCTCTTGCAAGAAAAAGTTTGTATGCTTTACCTAAAATATCTTGTTTCTCTTCATTTTTGAAAGGAATATATACCTTATCTCTTATAGTCTTAATAATCTCTTTATAATCCTTCAAAAGAATAGTCTATATTTCTAATAAAAAGAAAAACTTATCCTTCCAAACATACTTCTTTGAAAAAAATTGTTTATCTTGATACTAATCTGTTTTTTTCTATTGCTGTTATTATAGCTTCATTAAGATTATAAGCGTCTAAAAATTGTAGCATCTATTTTGGCTACTTCTTCTTCTGAAGGAGCTTCTATACTTTCGAAGGTTTGTCTAAAATTGTTATTTGTCAAAGCAATAATTAGACCTGAAAAAAACAAACTTCTATCTGTACTTCTTACTTTATTATTATGATTGAATTTTTTTATTTAAATCTTTGATAACTTTTTATCAACTCTTCAGTCAGATATAGTTTCTCCACTTATCCTTTTCTGCAAGGCTTTTTTTCAATGTTGTCTAATGACAATAGTTTGTCCTTTACTTGAAACTTAATAATTTCTTGTTGTCCCTTAACCTTGTAATAATATGATACTTTTATTTGACTAAACTCTTGTCCCGATACAGCAATTCCAATAACAGTCTTTTTTTATCGCATTATGTTCCATATACCATTTTACGTCTTCTTCTGCATCAGAATGCTTTTAATGCTTTTTGCTTCTACAATAACTACGAAATCTCTTTTGGTATCATCTAAAAAATCAGGATAACCTGGATTCTCAGTCTTATTTTTTTGATATAAAACCATAAGATTTAGGAATCGCTGACTTTTCAATAAATTTATCATTGTTATAAAAATCTCTAAATATATTTTCTGTTATTGTTTCACTAATTGTAATCATTATTATTTCTCCTCATATTTTTTTCAATTAATATCTCTTAATATTAGTTTAAAAATATTTAATTTTTAATATTTCTTTTCAATAATATCAATAACCTTATTACCAATTTTTAGTTATAATGTATTTCCCTCTTTTATTATTATAAATATCAATAAAGTTATTCATTCTTAATTCTTTAATAATATTGTTAGTTTTTAATTTTTGAAAAAAATGTAATATATCTGCTATTTCCTGTTAAGATAATGTTACATAATAATCTTCTTTCACTTGTATTTGATTATCATATAAAAAAATTTAAGCAGTTTATATTTATCATTTACAAATAATTCTAAACTCAATATTATAATCACCTCTTTTTAGTATTATACTATATTTTTTTATAAAAACAACAATAACATAACCTTAATAGAATAGTGCAAAAATTTTAACCTGTCTTGTAAAAAAATACAATAAAAAAATGGAAATAAATTTTTTTAAAAATTTCACTTCTATTTTTTTATATTTTTTTGTTGAATTTGTTGGTTGTATTGTAGTATTTTTAAGCATTTTATCCATCCCTGTTTAAATGGAATATAAAAAAACTTTTTTCAACATACAAAAAAATACACCTAAATAATATGCTTTTGGTGTACTTTTTATTATATTCTATAATTGATATACAAATCTAAAAAATTTTACTTTAAATTTTAATTAATAATAAAAAATAATAATAATTAATGCAAAAACAAAATATTTATTAATTTTTCAATATAAGGAATTTTAAATTCCTTTTCCAAAATTGATGAAACAGCTGCGACAATTTGCATTATAACCAATGCGACAAAAATTACAAAATACAGAATATTTCCAACAATTATAACAAAATTTAGCACTCCTGAAACAATTAACAAAACTGATATAGCCAAAGTCTGTTTTGCATACGATCTCACAAAATTATTTTTATCCTCTAAAATCAAAGCAAAAATCGGAACTATCAGCCCTCCAATTATTGTAAAAAAACTCAAATTTACAAGAAAAGCCGCAGCATTAGCCCTCAGCCCTGCAATTGACTTCTGTTCACTAATTCTATTATTATCCATAAACTCCTCCCAATATATTTTCTATTTTTATTACTATTAAATTACTTCCAGATTTATTTTTTTTAGTATATCATATATAATTATTTATTTCAAATTTTTTATTTTTAATGAAAAAAAAGGTCTGTTAAAAGAACTCTTGCTTTATTCTCCCAAAGTCGCTACCATCACAGCTTTTATCGTATGCATACGATTTTCCGCTTCATCAAATACAACAGAATTTTTACTTCTGAAAACTTCGTCAGTAACTTCCATTTCTTTCAAACCATATTCTTTTTCAATATTTTTCGCAACTTTCGTATTTAAATCATGAAACGCTGGTAAACAGTGCATAAATAAGTAATCGTTTGCACAATGTTTTACTAAATCAGTATTTACTTGATATGGAAGCAATTTATCAATTCTTTCTTTCCAAATTTCTTTTGGCTCTCCCATCGACACCCAAACATCAGTATAAACGACATCGGCATCTTTCACACCTTCAATTTTATCTTCTGTCAACAAAATTTTTCCACCAGTTTTTTCAGCAATTTTTTTAGCTTCTTCAACTAATTCTTCTTCAGGAAAATATTCTTTCGGACAAACAATTCTAAAATCCATTCCAAATTTGGCAGCACCAATCATTAAAGAATTTGCCATATTATTTTTTCCATCGCCTAAAAATGCGAATTTTATTCCTTTCAATTTACCTTTTTTCTCTGTAATTGTCAAAAAATCTGCCAAAATCTGTGTTGGATGAAACTCGGTTGTAAGTCCATTCCAAACAGGCACTCCCGAATGTTCAGCCAAAGTTTCGACCAATTCTTGACCGTATCCTCGATATTCGATTCCATCATAAAATCTTCCCAAAACTTTTGCAGTATCTTCCATAGATTCCTTATCTCCAATTTGTGATACAGAAGGCCCAATGTAAGTGACATTCGCTCCTTGATCATAAGCTCCCACTTCAAACGCACATCTCGTTCTAGTAGAAGTTTTCTCAAAAATCAAAGCAATATTTTTTCCAACCATCGTTTTCTTCTCAGTCCCATTTTTTTTATCTATCTTCAATTTTTTCGCCAAATCCAGTAAATACTGCAATTCCTCCGTTGTAAAATCTAATAATTTTAAAAAAATGATTTTTCCTTTTAACATAATTTCTCCTTAATTTTTTTATTTTTTTATCATATCATAACAAAAGATTCTGTCCCTTGTTATTATTTAATTTTTGCCAATTTTTATTTATAACTATATATTAATTTTTTTATTCTATAATATTCATTCAATATATCTTTCTCAATTTCCTTCAATTTTTGTCCATTCTCAACAACCTTTTTATTCTCACCAATATACCGAATCAATTTTTTTCATTTTCATCAAAAATAGTACCGTTGTTCAGAAAATTTCGATTTTCTTTTTATCAAAAAAACTTCTCCATTTTTTTAGCTTATTGTCTTTATACCACTTAGAATCCACATAATATGGCACATTATATTTTTTTCAGACTTATCAAAAATAAAATAAACTTTTCCATTTTTTACATAATATTCTATCAAACTATTCCAACTTTCTCCAAAATGTTCAACTACAATTTTTTTAACAATTCCATTTTTGCGAAAAAAATATTTCACAATGCCACCATCTGTACTTTGCTCTGGATCTTCAACTTCCTTAATAACATAATTTTTTTCACAGCATTAGTACTTGCAAAAATCTTTTCCTAATCTGAGCAATTTTTCCTTCGATATTCGACACACCAAAAATTCATCAAACTTACCAAAAGAAAAAAAGTATCGCAATTTTTTTCTAAAGGTTTTCATAAAAATCTCCCTTGAACTCTAAATTTTTTTGCTCTTTTTAGTATAATTTTACCTTAATAATTTCTAATTTACAATTATAAGAAGAAATTTTTTGAAAATTTTTATCTTTTAAAAATAGAATCACTCAGAAATTATATTGTTTTAAAAATTAAAAATTTAATGAAACAAATATTATAAAAAAATGAAACTTGAATCGTAACAAAAATCAAAAATTGAGTTATCAAAAATTTCTAAAAATTAAAATGTTTCCAAAACTTTTTCCAAAAATTGAAATAGCTTTGTCAATTTCCCCATCTGTCACATTAAACGGCGGAAAAAAATCTCACAACATTATTTCCAGCTCCAACTAGTAGCAATCCATTTTCCAACGCTTTTTGAAAACAACATCTTTTGCCAAAACTTTTTTTCATCAAATTTTATTCCTAAAAGAAGTCCTTTTCACGAATTTCTTCGATAAAATCAAATTTTTTTCCTTTAATTTTTCTAATTTTTCCACAGAATATTGACCTTTTTCCACAACATTTTTTTTCAATTAATTTGTTGTCAATTAATTCATGTAAAACAGCATTTGCAACGGCACAAACCAAAGGATTTCCTCCATAAGTTGAACCGTGGTCGCCAGGAACTAGCACATCATTTGCCTTCCCTTTTGTTAAACAAGCTCCGATTGGAACTCCTCCACCAAGAGATTTTGCAATTGTAACTATATCTGGCACCAAATCAAAATTCTCATAAGCGAATAATTTTCCAGTTCTTCCCATTCCACATTGAATTTCATCAAAAATTACAAGTGTATTATATTTTTCACTCAATTCTTTTATAGCTTCCATAAATTCAGGAGTAGCACTTTCGAGTCCGCTTTCTCCTTGAATTGGTTCTAAAATAATTGCGGCAGTTTTTTCGCTTACTTTCGCTTTTAAATCTTTAACATCATTAAAATTACATTTAGTAACATTTTTCATCAATGGTTCAAACGGTTTTTGATATTTCGGCTGACCAGTGACTGCCAATGCTCCAGTACTTCTTCCGTGAAACGAATTTTTCATATAGATTATTTCTGTCTTATCGGCAATTTTGTTTCCATTTTTATCATAAGACAAATTATTTCCGTATTTTCTAGCAATTTTTAATGCCAGTTCAATTGCTTCAGTACCGCTATTTGTAAAAAAAACACTTTCCATTTCACTATTTTCCGTAAGTTTATTTGCCAAATCCAATTGTGGCTGACTGTAATACAAATTAGAAATATGTACTAATTTTTGACTTTGCTCCGTCAAAGCCTTTGTAATTACAGGACTTGCGTGTCCCAAACAATTTACCGAAATTCCCGACACAAAATCCAAATATTCGTTCCCTTCATTATCGTAAATATATGTTCCTTTTTCCTTTTTCAAAAATTTTTATTATAACGGCTATATACATTTAATAACATTCAATCACTTCTTTCTTAATTTTTTTATAAAAAAATACTCGATAATCTTCTATACTCGATAATCTTCTAATGTTTAACTTCAAAAATTTTTACAAAAATATTTTTTTACTTTTCAAATATTTTCCTTTTTCAAATAATTTTAATCCTCTAAATTTGCATCTTTCTTAATCAATGTTCCAGCTCCTTCGACTGTAAATAACTCAAGAATCACAGAATGTTCCAATTTACCATTTAGAATAACAACATTTTCCACGCCATTTTCAATTGCATTCAAGCAAGTCGTAACTTTTGGCAACATTCCACCACTAATAATTCCTCGCTCGATTAAATCATTCACTTTTTCCACATCGATTTCATCAATAAGCGTCTGTTTATTGTTATAGTCAAGCAAAATTCCATCAACATCTGTCAAAAATATCAATCTATCCGCCTGTAATTTTCCAGCAATTGCACCTGCCACATAATCTGCATTAATATTGTATGTCTGACCATTTTTGTCAACTCCAATTGAAGAAATCACAGGAATCGTATCATTTGACTCCAATAATTTTATAACTTCCGTATTAATTTCCTTAATCTCTCCGACAAATCCAATATCAACCTTTTCTCCATCAACTTCAACAAACTTCTTCTCAACAAAAACCATATTTCCATCTTTTCCACTAAGACCAACAGCTTTTCCGCCATATTTATTGATATCTGACACAATTCCTTTATTAACTTTTCCAGAAAGAACCATTTCCACAATTTCCATCGTTTCTTCATCAGTCACACGATTTCCTGCAATAAATTTGCTTTCTTTTCCAATTTTTTGAAGCATCTCGTTTATTTCAGGCCCTCCACCATGCACAATCACAGGATTTATTCCAACATATTTCATAAGAACCACATCTTGAATGAACTGTTCCCGAGCAACAGGATTAACCATCGCACTTCCGCCATATTTAATAACAATCGTTTTATTATGATATTTTTTTATAAAAGGCAACGCCTTTACTAAAATTTTCGCTTTATCTAAATTTGAAATCATATTTTCCCTTTCTTTTTATTAAAATTTTTTTCTTATTTTTTTAGTTTTTCAAAAATTTAATTTTATAAATAATTCTTTTAAAAAAATTATCTTGAAAAAAATCTACTAACAAAAAAATTCTTAAAATCATAAATTTATTTTAAAAAAATTATTAAGTATGATACTCCGCATTAATTTTCACATAATCATAACTTAAGTCACATCCCCAAGCAGTCGCTTCAAACGCTCCATCATTTAATTCAATAATTATTTCAACAGTTTCAGCCTTCAAAATTTTCTCAGCTTTTGGAACATCAAAATCCTGTGCCATACCATTTTTCGCAACTTGAACCATATCATTTCCAGCTTTTAGGAAAATATTAACCTTGTCAATTATCAAATCAGCTTCTGAATATCCAACTGCACACAAAATTCTTCCCCAGTTTGGGTCGCCACCAAAAACTGCCGCTTTAAAAAGACTTGAAGTGATAACTGATTTTGAAACTTTTTTCGCATCTTCCAGCGTTTTTGCCCCATTTGTTGTAACTTGAATCAATTTTGTTGCACCTTCTCCATCTTTCGCAATTAATTTAGCCAATTCTTCATTTACTTTGTATAACGCCTTTTTAAACTCATCATATCCAGCTGAATTTTCATCAACAATTTTTTCATTCCCTGCAAGTCCGTTCGCCAAAACGCAAGCCATATCATTTGTACTCGTATCTCCGTCAACTGAAATCATATTGAAAGTGTTGTCAGAAATTTCAGAAAACATTTTTTGCAACAGAGATTTTTCAATATTCACATCAGTTACAGTAAATGAAAGCATTGTCGCCATATTTGGATGAATCATTCCAGAACCTTTACACATTCCAGCGACTTTCGCCTTTTTCCCAGCAATTTCAATTTCCAAGCAAATCTGCTTAACAAAGGTGTCAGTAGTCATAATCGCAGTAGCCGCATCAATTCCGCCATCTTCCGACAAATTTTCCACAACTTTTTCAATCCCATTCTCAATTTTTTCCATATCAAGTTGAACTCCAATAATTCCAGTCGACTGAACCAAAACTTCCTCAGCTTTAAGTCCCAATTTATCTGCAACTAGCTCAGTCATCTTTCTCGCATTCGCAAGTCCAGTATCTCCTGTGCAAGAATTTGCATTTCCACTATTTACAATAATCGCTTGTGTATTCTTATTCTTTATATGCTTGATATCCAAAATAATTGGTGCAGCCTTTGCCAAATTTTTTGTAAAAACCGCAGCTGAAACCGCCTTTTCCTCACTATAAATCAAAGCCATATCTTTTTTTCCACTTTTTTTCAATTTTGCTGATATTCCAGTCGCTTTAATCCCTTTAACATCAGTAATTGTTCCATTTTCTATTATTTTCATATAACTTTTGTATGATAAATAATTTTTTTAATTATTTTATAAAAATTATGAATCACACGCTCCTTTCTTTTTTTATCTGTAAAAAAACCTATTAATAAAAATATTTTTTTATAAATACATCGACAAAAATTCCAATCCTTCATTTTCATCAAATCCAAATAAAATGTTCATACTCTGAACTGCTTGTCCACCAGCACCTTTTATCAAATTATCAATCGTTGACACGACAACAATGTTCCCATATTCCTTGTCATATCGAACCCCAATCTCACAAATATTACTATTTTTTTCACATTTTTTTATCTCTGGCAAATTTTCAGTAACTCTCACAAAATACTCATTTTTATAAAAATTCATTATAAATTTCATAAATTTTTTTCTTCCGTCAAACTTTCCTTAAACTCATCTTTCACATCCAAATAAATTGTCGAAAGAATCCCTCTATTTATCGGCAATAAATGCGGAGTAAATACTAAATTAATATCTCCATTCGATAATTTATCCATCTCTTGCTTTATTTCAGGCGTGTGTCTATGTTTCAAAATATTATAAGCCTTAAAATTCTCATTAACTTCAGCATAAATTAAATCCAATTTAGCACTTCTTCCAGCCCCTGAAACTCCTGACTTCGAATCAACAATAATTTTTTTCGCATCAACAAGCCCATTTTTTAGTAACGGTGCCACGCCTAAAATAGCAGAAGTGGGATAACATCCAGGCGAAGCAACAACCTTCGTATTTTTAATTTCTTCTTTGTAAATTTCTGGAAGTCCGTAAACTGCATTTTTATTGATTTCTGGATAATTATGTTTCACTTTGTACCATTTTTCATAAATCTCTGAATCATCCAATCTAAAATCCGCTCCCAGATCAAAGACTTTCACATTATTTTCAAGTGCCTTTTTTGTTATTTTTTCAGATAATCCATGTGGCAATGCCAAAAATAATGCATCAATATTTTTAAAATTTTCTTCAGCTTCTTCCAAAGAAATTAATTCTTTCTTAAAATATTTTTTATAATTTGCATACACATTTCCCATATCTTCCCCAGTATTTGAATGTGATGAAATAAATTCAAGCTCCACTTCCTTATGATTATTTAATATCCAAACCAACTGCTGTCCAGCATATCCTGTTGCTCCAATAATACCAGCTTTTATCATATAAAAATCATCTCCTTAAAAATATCTTTTAAAAATAAAAGAGCCTTCCTAAAAAGGCTCTAAATAAATTATATTTTTATACAAAAACAAAGAGCCAACAACCCAAAAAGTCATTGGCAAAAATTATTTTTTTATTAAAACAGAAATCTATTATAAAAATGATTATATACCTAAGACAAGGGCTTATAATTAAATTGTACAGCTATTCTATCATCCCTTATCCTTCTTATCATTTTCATAATACTTCCTCCTGATTATTTTTTTATTTATCTTTTTAATAAATTTATTATAGCAAAAAAATTATAAAAAAATCAATATGTTAAATATATAAGTTTTTTTATAGTTTCATTAATAAAATTAATGATTTGATTTTTTTATGAATGATTATGAACAATATCAAAGTCAATTAATATCGGCAGATGATCTGAAAGTTGAGTTTGTATCACTTCATAACTATTAACTTTTTATTTCCTTTTGAGCAAAGTATAAAATCAAGCTCCCGCTTCGGATTCCAGCTCGGAAAAAGTTGGATCCTTTCTTGTATTTATATTTTTTTCAAGTCAGAAGCCTGTAAAAACATCTCAATTTCTTCCTCACCCCAAAAAGACATTAAAATCACCAGCTACAATAACTGGCTTTTTGCAATTTTTTTACAAGATCATAAAAGCTGTACAATCTGCTTTTTGCCGTGTTTTTCCACCTAGTGCCAAATGTACAGAAAACACAATCACATCCTCTGTTTCCACTTCAATAATCAATTTTTTTCATTCCAATATCCAAATAATGAAATTCCTCCCTTAAAATTGGATTTTTTTGGAAAGCAAGGCATTTCCCTGTTTTTCTAACCATTGGAAATTTCATATACTGTGAATCTTCCTCATATTTATACTGATAAACATTATTATTTCTCGTAATTCTCCCAAGAAGTGTAGCCTGATTTCTGCTATACATCCGAAATGATCCAAGATCTACTTCCACAAGCCCCACAAGATCAGGCTTATACCTATTAATAAATTTCCCAATCCGATAAATATGCTTTACAGAATGTCCCAAATATCCCCGTATATGCTTAAATGGCTGATTCAAATACTTTTCCAGTTCCATATCGAATATTATACAAAAGAAATTTCATCTTCTCTCACTTCTCTTTCCTGCCTCTTCATAAAATTCTATGTTTCAGCTGTTTTTAACATCAAATAAAAATATATTCAGCAACTTAATATTTTCATTTTTTTACAAGAAACCTTAATTTCTCAAACAATAAATCTAATCATATTTACAGTTGCCAAACAGGTCAAGCAAAAACTTATTTTTTTACTATCCCAACTCCATCTCCAAACAGCAGCAGCACAAAATTATATTCTTCATTTAACTTTTCTATAAATTCTTTTAACCTTTTTTTACAATAGTCTTATATCTTTTTGGAATTTCTTCTTTTTTTACTGCTACAAGTCCACGAAACATCAGATTATCAATAAAAAAATAATTCCATTTTCATTGAGAAGTTCATAACTCATCTCAAAAAAACTTCAAATATTGCCCTTCGATGCATCAATAAAAAAATAAAATCATATTTTATACCCTTATCAAAGCCTTGGAATTTCCTCTAAAGCATCACCCAAAATCATTCTATTCTTCTCAAACAATCCCAATTTCTTAAAAATTTTCCACAGCTTTTTCCATAACGTTTTTTTCATCAATTTCCATCGTTGTCAAAAAAACCGCCATTTTTCATTAGCAACCCGTGCCAAAAAAATAGCCCAGAATATCCTGTTGCCGTTCCAATTTCCAAAATATTCCCAGCCTTCATATTTTTTTAGCCGTAAAAAAATCATATAATTCAGCACTTCATCTGTAATAATCGGCACATTTTCCGCCAGACTTTCATCCTTCACATTTTGTATAATTTCATTTTGAATTTTTAAACAAATTTTTGTGCATATTTTTGATGATTTTATAAAATTTTTCTATCATAAATTATCCTTTTTCTTTTTAATTTTAGTCATTTTTTTATTTTTTTATTGTCACTGTTATTTTTAAAATTTCAAAAATTAAATTTTTTTAAGTTTCACAACTTTAATATTTACAGCATTTCTCCCATTTTAAAAAAATAGGAAGCATAACTGAAAATACAATCATTCCAATAATTGCTCAATAAAAATAATCGAAAAATGGTTCAAATATTTTCAAAAAAGCCATTTTATCTTTTCACTAACTTTTTCGTAATAAATTTCATTCAGATTAAAAAAATGATATTTTCATTTCTCCAGTTTTCTCTCAATTGTCAGAAAACTTACATATTCATTATCAAAAAGTTGTATTTTTTTAAACGATTTTTGAATACTTTCACCCTTTTCTATCTTCAAAATAATCTTTTTCAATTCCTCATTTAAAACATAACTTTTTGGAATTTGTACACATTTTTAAAGATTGAATTAATGGAACAATGGCATCTGTAAGTGAATACATATTTCTTGTAAAATTTAATATACAAATATTTTTTTATACATTTTTCCAATAATTTTTATTCCTAAAATTTTTTCTCAAAAATTTTTCTCATTTTGCCTTTTCCATTTTTAAAACAAAAAAATAAAAATTATGGCAATCAAAAATAATTCCATATTTATCAGCTATTTTACTGAAATTTATAACAATTTGTGTAACTTTCGGCAATTCCTGCCCAATATCTGAATAAATCAAGACAAATTTAGGTACAACAAATTTTAACAGTATAAATACAATAACCAATGCTGTAATTATAACTGTTACTGGATAAATGCTCAAACTTTTTATATCCTTTTTTTATTTTCTGATTAAATTCATACTTTTCATACAAATTCTTAAAAAGCTATTTCCAAGTTTCCTGTCTCTTCCCCAATTTTAACCATTTCCATAAATTCCCTATTTGCAGTAATCTTAGAAAAAGCCCTGTGAGTGAAACTCCCTTTTCAATTTGCTGTTTTGTACGAATTATCCTGCTTTTTCAAATTTCCATCATAATTCTGTGCGACAATTCCAAGTGTATCAATTAGTGAAATCTTGCCATTTAACAAATAATACACACTTTTAGTAAAGGATAGCAAATCTTTTTCACTTATTTTTGCTTTCCTTATTCTTTATAATATTCTTCATTTTAATTAATCCCCTCTGATTAACTATAATTCAATTATTATTTTTTTGCTGTTTTTCCAATGCAACTTTTTCCTAATGCAATCGAACCAACAGATCCCGCTTCATCTCCAAGCCCTGGATAAACAATAAAAATCATCAATTTTTTTCTAAAATTTCTTCTTTTTGAACATAGCCGTTTAAAAAAATTCTGAAACATATTTTCTAATTAATAGGGAACAGCTGTTTTTGTTTCATAACTCCTCCACCCATAATTACCTTTTGTGGTGATAAAATCAGAATGTAGTTTACCACAGCCTGAGCCAAATAATATGCCTCCATATCCCAAACTTCATCTCTATCAGCAAGGTCAAATCCTTTTTACCCCATCTGTCTTCTATCGCAGGACCTGCGCCATTCCTTCCATACAGTCTTTATGGAAAGGACATCTTCCTTCAAATTTATCATCCTTATGTCTTTTTCAAAAATATATGTCCCATTTCAGGATGAGTCAATCCTTGAGCATTTTCCCATCAACAACTGCTCCAGCTCCAATTCCAGTTCCTACTGTAATATACATAACATTTTTAAGATTTTCTCCAGCACCCCACCAGCTTTCTGCAAAGTCGCACCATTTACATCTGTATCAAATTCCATCGGAACATCATAATATTTTTCAATTCTCCGATCAAATTATAATCACTCCAGTAAGGTTTTGGAGTTTTTTTGTAATATACCCATAAGTTTTAGAACCTTTTTACAGGATCAATTGGTCCAAAACTTCAACTCCCATTACATCAAATTCCTTATCTTTAAAATATTCAATGACTTGAGCCATAGTTTCTTCAGGTGTTGTGGTTGGAATGCTTACTCTGTCAATAATTTTTCCCATCTTCAGTCCCCAATCCACATATAAATTTTGTTCCTCCAGCTTCAACTCTTTTGCAATAACTGCCATAATTTCCTTCCTTTTTCTTTTTTATATTTTTATCTATTTGTATTTTTTTATTTTTAATAATAATAAACAATTTTTATATTTTTTCAAAATATTGTCATTGTCCTTGTAAAATTCCAATATTTCATCTTGTGTTGCAGTAGCTGTTCCTATTTTTGCCACTACAATTCCAGATGCCATATTTTGCAATTACCCCAGCCTCATATAAATCCGCTCCAGCACATATTGAAAGTAAGAATGTCGATATAAAGGTATCTCCAGCTCCTGTTACATCATAAACTTCTCAGTGCTACAGTTGGTATTCTCTTATGTTTAGTCTTAAATAACGAAACTCCCTCTTCACTTCGAGTAAGCACAACGCTGTCTAATTTAAGTTCATCTTTTTAACTGTGCCATTTTTTTCAGCAATTTGCTCTTCACTTGTAAACTTTTTCATTCCAAAATAATCTAAAAATTTCTTTTTCTATTTGGGTCATTGAAGTTGCTCAACATAATTTTTTTAAAAATTTTGCGGTTTTGGATCAACCATTATCCTTTTATTATGTTTTTTTAGCTATTTCAATTACTTTTTTTAGATAAATGCTTCGTAAAGCAATCCTTTATTATAATCTGAAAGCAATACCGCATCAATATTTTCGATATTTTTCAAAAATTTTCCAAAAGCTGATTTTGAATTTCTTCTGAAATATCAGTATCTTTTTCCCAATCTAATCTAAGCAACTGCTGTCCTTGAGATAAAAACTCTGCTTTGTAATGATTGTTGGACGTGTTCCATCCTTCACAATTCCATCAAATTTACATCTTTATTCTCAAAGCTCCCTTAACAAACTTTTCTCCGTTCGCATCATTTCCATAACTCCATAAACAAAAACTTTCCCTTCAAGCGAAGTTAAATTATTTGCCACATTCGAAGCTCCTCCTAATACAAATCTTTCCTTTTCTATATTTACAATCGGAACAGGCGTTCTGGTGAAATTTTTAGTTTACTTTTTCCAATCAAATACTCATCTAGCATCATATCGCCAATAACAGCTATTTTAACACTGCTAAACTTTTTATTATCTCTTCAATCCTTTGAATTGAAACCATCTTTTTCCTTTCCTAACTAAAATTTTTATTTTAAAATTATTTTTTAATTCTGGCCTTTACTTAATATTATACTACATTTTTGAAATTTCCAGTATAATTTGTAAATTTTTATGGGGATAAAATCTAAAAATTATTTTTATCCATTAAGTTTTTATCCTGTATAATTGCTTCAATTTCAATATAAATATCCCTTACTTCCTATTATTTCTGCGATATTTAAACAATGGACCAATTATAGGAATTTTTGATAAAACTGGAACTCTTCTTATCGTTTCTTGCTTACATCCTGCTTTAATCCTCCAATAAAAGTTGAACCGCCATTATTCAGTGTAATCGTTGTCTTAGTCTGATTTTTCTGCTTAGCGCCAGAAGAAGCATTATAACTCGAAGTCAATCTAGAAATTGCTTATTTTCGTATCAATTTTAAGTAAAATTTTCTTCCTCCATTAATTCTCCCTAATTTCAGGATTTATTTTAAAAACAATCCCTGCTTCAGAAAAAAATCGGCTCTACATATTCAGTATCATTCTTCGTAGTTTTTCTTTTTCTCCAACAAGGACCTCTTCTGTAACCTTCAATTCTCCTCTTTCGTTTTCCATAATCATAAGTGTCGGCATAGCCTCAATCCTTATATCCCCATTTTCCTTCAGTAAATTAAAATCTATTCCTAAAAATTTCCCGCCTTTAGAAAAAATTGATGCAATCGAAACCTCTCCATTCAAAAATTTTGCCACCAAATTATCTTTATTCGCACCCGCATTATCACTATTTATGCTCCAATCAATTCCAAAGCCTTTCAAATAAATTAGAACTTGTATCAATTATAGTCCCTTTTATTATAACCTGCTCCTTTTCCTTATCTAGCGACTTTATAATCTTTTTCATCTCCTCAATTTTATTCTCATCCCCACTAAAAATAACCTTATTGTCAATTCCAATCACTTCAAATCCAAAGAATCCATTAAGTGCTTCCGTAATATCCTTCCCATTTCTATATTCTAAATCAACTTCCCAGTTTTTCTTTTATTTCCTTTACAGTCTGCTGTACCTGATTTTGGCTTTGATTCTGACTATTCCCTTTATTTTTATCTTCTTCCTTTTTATTGACATAATTATTATTTTTATGCCCATCCTGACTATTTTTACTACCTTGCTTACTATTATTTTTGGCTTTATTCCCATCATTTTGTCTTTTTATTATCAGTCTGCACTCTTTTGGAACTTCATAAATAAATATTTTTAGCATTTTCCACATCGCTTTTTATTAACATAGTCAGCCACTTTTTCCCCAAAAATATTATTTCCTGAAAAATAAAAATAGAATTAAAGCGGTCATAAACTCAATTTCTTCTTTTCCATCAAAAATTGCAATCCCCTTTTTCAATTTTGATCCCTTTATTCTTTATAATTTTTTTAACAATAAATTGTTCCTTTTTATTAATTTAACTTCTACATTTTTTGCAATAAAATTGCCATTAAATACTAATTTTACTTCTATCTTCAACTTTTCTCTATAAATCCCAGCGAGATTTTAAATCCATCACTAGTAAGTTCCATAAACATTTTTAGACGTATCAATATATTTTCTGCTTTTTATTCACAAAATAAATAAATTTCCCAAAAATCATTCAAACTTCCATATACTGTAAAATGAATATATTTAAGCCTATACCCATTTCTTTCCCCATACATTTCTCAGACTTTGAAATTTCCTTCATTTTCAGTCCGCTATCATGTGAAAAAAACATAAATCATCTTCTTAAATTCCGATTCATTTTTATGGATAAAAACGATAATTTCTCTGTAATTGCCATTATCTCGTTATATTCTCCCATAATTTTACTTCTTTCAGCATTTTTGCTTTCCACCACATTTACAATTTTATTTTTCCAGATTTCTTTTATTTTCAATTAAAAATTTTTCTATTATTCAGAATTTCCTTATATTTCCCATACTTTTTATTAATACTTACCAGCATAAAAACAATTCCAACTACAAATATTATCATCTTAAAATTTAATTTTATCATTTTCTCTTCCTATTATTTTTAATTTTGAAATGGCTCAATCACATATTCAAAAAACCGTTGCCGTGTCATTATCCTTCAAATATCCCAATTCAGAATTTGGATACCTTCTAAAATATTATTCTCAAGTCTCTCAAAATTGTTAAAATTTTTCCATTTCCCCTGTACAATCCATTTTGCCTTTTCATAATTAATTTTCGTATAATCAATCCCATTTTTGCTATTTTTCAACTAAAAATTTTTATCACTGAATAATACTCCGCCTTTTTATCCCGTCATCAATCTCACGAAGAGTCGTAAGTTCCTTTGAATAATCAGAATTTCCTCAGCCTTTCTTTTCAAGTAATCCTTCTCCAGCGACTTTATCTCCCTCTGAATAACTTTACATTTTCCACAGTTTTTCTGAAGCGGGAATTGAATTATAAATCAAGAAATATGTAAATATAAGAATTCCCAGCAATAACAACATCTAAAAATTTTTATATTTTTCACACTTTCCCTATCAAAAATAGCCGTTTTTCTTCACAAAAATCAAAGGCTATCTGAAAAATTTCTGCCCTGCAAATATAACTTTCATCGTTTTCTCCATCTCCAACAACTGTCATATCTCCAAAAATCAAAATTTTCAACATCATCCACATCTTCAATTTTCAATTCAATTTTTCAATCTCAATAATTTTTCCATCCTCAATTAAAATCCCTAAGACTATTTTCTTCCCCAGTCTGCAAAATTTCAATTTTGCCATTTTCATTTTCTAAAAGATTCCTCATTTACATCAATTTCCTCTATCTCGCCAAAAATTTCTATTGCCATCCATATTTTCAATAATTTCTATTTCTTGAGTTTCATCAGCATCTTCATTTCCAAAAATTTCCATTTTTGAATCTCTTCAGTATTTTCATGAACATCCTGAAAATTTTCTTCATTTTCAAAAGAAACTTTTTCATTCTCAAAATCATTATTCTGACTTACTTTCAAAATTTTCCATCTTATAATAATTATAAACAGCCTCAAAATCCACTTTTAATTCTGAAGTACTGCCGAATACTTTTTCAAGCAGTTTTTTTATCCTAACAATTTCCCTTTTATCCAAATAAATATCTAAAAACTGATTTTTCCAAATGATTTATAACCATTTTCCTTTTTTACAAAATTAATTTTTGCTTTTAAAAATTTCTGAAATATTTTTCAAATTTTTACAGTTTTTCCCTGAATCTTCAATCTGATTTTTCCCTTTTACCAGTTTCTTCACATTTCCATCAAAATTATCAAACAAAAATACGAATAATGCAAAATTACAGCCAGTTTTACATCAACGTTATTTTTTCCTCAAAAAAACGACTCCAAAGCCATTTCCAATTCCTGATTTTCAAAAATATATTTCATCATTAAAAAAATATATAAATTTTATTTTTATTTCTTATATATATTTTTATTTTTTTCTTCCATCACTCCCCTTTACTAGTTTAATCATTTATAAAAATTCTGATTCCAGAACTCTCATCTCCACTTCCAGCGGGCTCACTCTCTTAAACCCAACTTTTTCACAAAATAAAATCTCTTCGCCTAAAATTTTCCTTCCAAAAATAACTTTCAAATCACTATAAACCTTATTTTCCTCAAGCGGCGGAATATTCATTATCACTTTCATCACTTATAGACTTAATCCTGTAATTTCCAATACTTTTCAATATCTTTTCCCAAAAATATCAAGTTTTTCAATTCAATATTTTGTTCATCTTTTTTCAAAACACTGTCAAAATACCGCTCCTTCTTCTCCAGAAAAATTAAATTTCCATCAAAGCTAATCCCACTTTCCAAAATTCTTTCCACATTCTGATTTTCCTTCTGAACTAAAAACTTTTTCTCTACCTTGCTTTCCTTACGGCTTTTCAAAAATACCATATCCTTCTTCTCTTTTGCACATAATAGACAAAAATTAATTGAAAATGCTGAAATTATTGATAAAATTACCAAAAACATAAACTAAAACTTGCCCTTTATTTCTTTTTATTTAAGTTTAATTTTCCCCTATCCAATTTTCTATTTCTCATCCCGTTAAAATATCTATCTTTCATTATCCAAAACCTCAATTTATACTAAATTTTTACAACTCTGACATCTTCTTTATTATTTTTCCTTTAATCGAATAATCAGCAATTTTTCCACCTTTTTCAAACTTTGCTTCATCAAATTTCCCTACTTCCACCTTACTTCCAAATTTTCCATTATTTTCAGCATCTGAAACAAAAAGTTTTCCTTTTGTCATATTCAATTTTATAAAAAAATTTCATTCAATTTTAAAAATTATGAAATTTTTCCCTGACAAAAATATTATTATTTTCCCCTTCATAAGAAAAACTTCTGAATATCTCTATTTCTTATGTCCAAAACAATTTTATCCATCGAAAATACATTTTCTCATATATTTTCTGGCTGTCCTTCGTAGCCTTTTCCATAATAACCATCCGCTTCGAAATACAGAAATCACAAATACAAGCACAGAAAAATATAAACATGCTTATTAATATTTCCACCAGCAAATACCCATTTTTATTTTTTTATTTTTCCCAATCATTATCCCCTTATATTTTATAATTAACTATTTTTATCAAAATCAGGAAGTAATAATCCTTTATTTTATCAACATTTATTTCAAAAATATATTCTCTTTCCCCAGTTTCATTTATAAAATACCCATCTGTCCTCTTTATTTCACATTTATCTTATCCTCTTGAATTTTTTTCCTTTTTATCTTTCTTTTGTTCAAAATTTTTTAAAATCTGATACTTTTTCAACTGCAATCTATTATAAAAATCATCTGCTTTTTGAAATTTCATATTTTTCCGCTAAAATTCAATATTTCTCATATTTTTTCCCCTTTATTATTTCAATCATATTTTTCTATGCTTACATATTCAAATCATCCACCTTCACATCTGTCTGAAATGTTTTTCAAAAATAAATTTGAAACTGGAATAATTGCAACTGTAACAAAAACATTGAAATAAGACTCTCAATTAACGTTTCTCCTTATTTTTCTTCATATTTTTCACCAGCTTTTACTTATTAAAAATTCTAAAAATAATATAACTTATAACAATAAATGGTGCAAATGGGAATATACTCATACTTTTTCCATTTTTCAAAAAATAAAAAATAAAAAAAGCAATAATCCTGAAAAAAATATACAAAAAATCATATAAAAATTTAACACTTTTTCTATTTCAAAAATATCCCAGAAGCCCTCAATCCCCATCATCAGCTTTACATCTCCAAAGCCGATTAACATTTTTCAAAATAATCCTCTAAAATATAAAGTACAATCATCGGCATTGAATAGGCACAAATTCCCAAATAATATTTTTCCAAATTGTCATTTTGAACTGCTGTTATTGAGTCCTAAAATAATCAAAATAACGGCACTTTCTTCAGGGAATTATTCTTTTTTTACATCAACCCAAATTATTCTGAAAAATACAATATTTTACAACTTCAATTATGTTTATTTACTATTTCCCAATTCATCACTTCCTAATTTCTTCCCCGCAAATGCCTTACTTCCCATGACAACCTTAGCAAAAACCTCTCCATCCTGATAAACTACATTTCCTTCAATATTTTCCAATTTTAAATTTTCCATTACTATCCAGTCCAATCCCAAGTTTATTTAGATTTCCATGCTCTGTCAAAATATCCTGCAAGTTTTTAGGTGAGATCTCCTCCATGATCAATACTCCAGAAGTTGTCGTATTATTAAGCTCTGCAACCGCCCCGATCACCTTGCTTCTATTAGCTTTATTCAAATACTTCCCAACCTGTGGCACTGCAATCGCCGATATTATCGTAATGATCGCCACTACTAAAATCACTTCCACAAGTGTAAATCCTTTTTCTCTTTCCTTTAATTTTTACTTGCCTCCCTTCTTTTCATCTTTTTCAATTTTACTTTTTCCTTTTTATAACCTCACCCATAATTAATCTCCTTTTAATTAATTTTTATTTAATAAATTTATACTATATTTTTAATAAAAGTCAATATTAAAATTAAAATATTTTTAAATAAATCTTTTTATAAATTCTAGTTTTTATATAAAAAAATATGAACTTAATTTCATATAAATAAAAAGACTGAACCCAGAAATTCACTTCTAAGCCAGTCTTTTTCATACTTTTTTTGTATTTTTTAAGATTTTCATTTTTATATTTACAAAACAAAGTTTTTCTAAAAGAAAAAGTTTTTATTAGTCAACTAAGTTTTGATAAATTTTCAACATTTTCAATATTAATAACTTCAATTTCCTTATTAATTTTTCTTAATCAATCCTGCCAATACTTTTCCAGGTCCAATTTCATAAATCTTTGTAACTCCATTTTCAGCCATTTATTTATTGTGTCAACCCATTTTACTGGACCAAATGTTTGGTTGTATAATTCGTTCTTAATATCTTCAGCTGAAGTCAAAATATTTGCTGTAGTATTTGCAATAATTGGAGTTGCTGGATCGTTCCAAAGTATAATTTTCAAATTCCTTTTTCAAAATTTCGGCAACAGGTTTCATTAATGATGAATGGAAGGCCTGAAACCGCTAGCGGCAATGCTCTTCTTGCACCTTTTTTTCCTTAAATAAGTCAAGATTTTTCAATTACTTCTTTTCTCCAGCGATAACAGTCTGCTTTGGTTCGTTATAATTTTACTGCTTCCACAGTTCCATCAATTTTCATTACAGATATTTTCAACATCTGTTGAACTAAGTCCCAATATTGCGACCATTCCACCGCTAATATTAGCATTGCTCATGATTTCCCTCTTTTGAAATTAATTTTAATGTATCAATTTCATTTCAAAAACTCCATGACATATAATGAACTGTATTCTCCTAAACTGTGTCCAGTTCACAAAATCTGCATTTATTCCCTTTTCCTTTAATAATTTTGTTAAGACAACTGAAAATAAGCACAATTGCAGGCTGTGCATATTTTGTATTTTTATTTCTTCATCTGTCCTTCAAAAATAACCTTTTTCACATCTTCATTATTTTCAAAAATCTTATCAATTATTTTTTTATCTTCATCATTTACTTCATCATATAACTTTTTACCCATTCCAGCATACTGTGTCCCTTGTCCTGGAAATACAAAAGCAATTTTTGCCATATAGACTCTCCTCTTAATTTTCTAGTTTTTAATACTCAAAATTTTTAATTGAAAAAACTATTTTTCTTCTTCTGCTTCAACTACTTCTTCCTTTGATTCTTTAGCATTTTTATTACTGAACTTAGTCAGCTGCTTCTTGTCAACAAGTTCTTTTACACCAAATCCAATAACAACTAATCCTAAAATCAATGGAACCATAAATAGCGGCAAATTTTCCCATACATAGTTAGTGATGTACAAATATACACCTACACAAAGAAAAAAATCCATCCATGTTTTTTTCTTTTTAACCAGAAAATAAGCCCCCACAGAATCATTACTACCTGATAATTTTACAATGTACTTCATAATATCTTCGGGTATAAACTTAAATAAACTTAAAAACTACAATTACTAATCCCCAAAAATATTTTTTTGAATTCATAACTTTTCCTCCTTAATATTTAAAAAAATTTTTATTTTTACATTCAGAAATTTCTATATTTATAAAAGTAAACCTAATAAATCTAGTTTTAAATATTCTCTATTACATTATACTCTGAAATTTTTAAAATTACAAGTTTTAACAATTTTAATCATATATTTATAAATTATTATTTTGAAATTTCAACCATAATCGAACCATAAGTCAGTCCTCCACCAAATCCAGTAGCAACAAACTTATCTCCTTTTTTAAGTTTTCCTTCCTTTATTGCCTCATCAAGAGCTATCGGAATTGATCCCGCCGAAGTATTTCCATATTTATTCAAATTTACAAAAAAACTTATCTAGCGGTGCTGAAATCGTTTTGCAATCGACTCAATAATTCTAATATTTGCTTGATGCGGAATAAATAAATCAACATCATCTGCAGTAATTCCAGCCTGTTCAGTACATTTTCAACTGTTTCTGGAAATACTCTTACTGCAAATTTAAATATCTCTCTTCCATTCATTTTCAAGTAAATATCCTTGCTTTCAATTTTTTCCTTTGATACAGGCTCTTTAGTTCCACCAGCAGGCACTAAAAGTTCACTTGCTCCAGAACCGTCAGCCACAAGATGACTTGCCAAATATCCTCCATTTTCCACTTCTCCAAGCACAACAGCTCCTGCACCATCTCCAAATAGGATGCAAGTTCCCCTGTCTGTCCAGTCAACTACTCTTGACATTGTTTCTGCCCCAATAACAAGCACTTTTTTTATAAAGTCCAGCCGCAATAAAGCTATGTCCAGCTGAATAGGCATAAACAAATCCTGTACAAGCTGCACCTAAATCAAATGCCGCCGCATTTATTCCCAATTTATCCTGAACTAATGCCGCAGTTGATGGTGTCCCATAATCTGGAGTCATTGTTGCAACAATAACTAAGTCAATCTCATTTTATCTATTCCCGCATCTTCAATTGCCTTTTTCAGCGACTCTAAATGCTAAATCAGATGTAGCTTCATTTTCATCTGCAATTCTTCTTTCCTTGATACCAGTTCTAACTGTTATCCATTCATCATTTGTATCCACAATCCTTGCCAAATCATCATTTGTCATTATCTTTTCAGGCACATAAGATCCTGTTCCTAAAATCCCAACTTTCATATCTCACCTCAGATTTATTTTTATTTTTTTCCCATTTATATTTTTCAAATTTAAAATTATTCTACTAAAGTCTATCACAAAAAAACTTAAAAAATACAACTGCAAAACGACAAAATTATCAAATTAAAAAAATCAAAAAGCAAGACATAAATCCTGCTTTGAAAAAAACTATTCAACTTCCGTAGCTTCATTAGCTATTACTTGTCTACCTCTGTAAACTCCTGTTTCTAAGTTTAATCTGTGTGGTCTTCTTGTTGATCCATCAGCTTCTACGATGATGTTTGGAGCTTTAATTGAATCATGTGATCTTCTCATATTTCTTTTTTTGCTTTAGAAGTTCTTTTCTTAGGTACTGCCATTGTTTATCGACTCCTTTCAAATTTTATATTATTAATACTTCAATCTAACATTGTAAAAAGAATTATAAAACTTATAATTTTTTTACATTATACAAACTATTATAATAAATCTAAAAGCTATTTGTCAAGGCTTTAATCTATTTTTCCATTTATTCACAAGATTTTTATTATTTTTTTCTAACTTTTATTGAATTTCTATTATTTTACTTTTTTCAAAAATTTATTTTTGATTTTCTTTAGATATTGCATTAACTTTCTCTTGCTTATTTTTTTCAATAATAATTTCATATTTTTCTCAGTATTAAACTCAAGATTTTTTTATTTTTCAGAAATTTCATCTGTCATTGTTTCATTTCCAATAACTAAAAACAACAAAGTTTTTCATTATTATTTGTATCTATCAGTTTCCCAATTTTAACTCCACTAATGCTATTTGAAAAAAATTTTTTTATACAAAAACGTTTTCAACAGTTTTTTTAAATCACTTTCCAAAATTGCCTGATCTTCATTTTTACTTGGTAATGCAACGCTTTCTGTATTTTCTTTTTGTTTTTCTTCATTTAAATATTTTGATAAGTCCTGTGCTGTCAAATATTTTTCATTTGATAACTGCTGTATTTTTAATTTGTAGTTTTTCAATTTATATTTTTCCAGTTTTTCTAATTTTTCAATATCCTGTTTTTAAAAAGCCTCTCCTACAATTTTTAAAAGTAACAGTTTTATCTTTTTATTAACAGAATTATCAAAAACATAATGATTATTTAATTCCTTTGAAATAAATTTTTTTAATGAATTTTTCAGTTGCTGTATCCTGAACCAAAGTTGTTGCTATATATACTTGGAACAATTACAATTAAACTTCCTATATAAAAATATTATTTGCTTTTTATTGAAATTTTATGTCCTGCTTCAAAAAATATTTCCAGAATATATTATCAAACCAACTAATGTTGCCATCATTATAAAAAATACATTTATTATAAATAAATATCCTGCTCCAAGAAAAATTTTGAGATTCCCATGAGCAATTCCAAATCCTATTACACATAAAAGCGGCATTAATGCAGTTGCAATTGCTACTCCAGGAACAACATTTCCGCCATCTTCCTCCGTTTTTCCAATTACTCCTGCAATTCCACCAAAAATTGCAATTAATACATCCCATAAAGTTGGAGAAGTTCGAGCTAATATTTGCGGAGTTGCTTCATTTATAGGGCTTACTAAAAAATAAAAAGTGGAACTTATCACACTTATTAATATAAAAATTCCCAGCCTAAAAAAGCGACGTATGAGACTCTTTTTTTAAATTTCCATTGACAGCCCCAATCCTATTGATTGAATTGGCGACATTAATGGTGAAATCAGCATAGCTCCAATAATTACAGCAACAAATTTGTATTTAAACCTATCGAAGCAATAATCATTGCACAAATAAGAATAAACATCGTTTCCTTTGTAAAATCAGAATCTTCAATAATATTTCGTTTTAAAATTTTATATTTCTCATGTTTTATTTTTTTCTATCATTTTACTATATCTCCTTTATATTTTTTTATATTATAGTCATTTGTAAAAGTCTAAAAATACGATAAGTACAGTTTTTATTCCAACAAACTTAATCATCTTCATACATAGGTTCAATATGAATCAAAAAGCCTTTTTATATTTTTTTATATTTATGTTTAACTTTTTTTGGAAATTTTATTTGTAATATCATGCGCTTCTTCAATTGTTTTATTTTTATCCATCCTCACATCAGCAAATATATAAATATCTTTTTCCAGAAGTAGTCATTCTAAAGTCATGTGCATTTTCAATTTCTTTAAACTGCAATATTTCAGAACGTATTTTTCGATTAATTCATCATCTTGTGAATCCAGCAATATTAATGAATTTTCCTTTATTAGCTCATAACCGCTTTTTATAATATAGATTGACACGATAAATCCTACAATTGTGTCAAATACAGGATGAATCCTTGATAAAAAAACAGTCCGGCTAAAACAGAAACAGAAATTACAATATCTGAATTATAATCTGTAAGCAACGAATTTATTAATGAATTATTATATTTTTACCCTTTTTTTCATAAAAGACAATTGAAATATTTTTATTAATATCGCTAAAATTGTTACAATTATTGGAATAACTGTAATCTTCAAATTACTTTCACTGCTAAGAGATGTCAATTTTGAAAAATTATCCTTTATCAGCTCAAAAAGCTGTTATCATTATAAATGTCCCAATTATCACACTAAAAACTGACTCTATCTTTCCATGCCCAAAAGGATGTCTTTATCTTCAGGATTGCTTCCAACTTTTAATCCTACAATAACTAAAATATTTGTAATCAAATCTGAAAAATGAATTTAACCCGTCTGAAAGCGACGACATACTGAAAAATCTTTCCAGCTACAATTTTTAATAAAGCTAAAATAATATTTACACAAATTGCAAATTTTTGAAATAAAAAGCATATTTTTCTTCCTGCTTTTTCCTTCTCTTAAATTATTCAAGATATATCCGTCTTGTGTTCTTATAAACCGCTGTTTTTCAAGAAAATTATTCATTTTTTTATGATTAGTTACGATTAGTGAATCAAAATTTCTGTTTGTAAGCCAATTAATCATATGTTTCAAAAAAACGTCCCATATCCATTATTTCTCAATTTCGGTAAAATAAATATTTTTCAGTTCTGCAATATTACCTAAACTAAGAACTGCATAACCGTATAAATCTTCATTATTGCATAATATATATCTTCCTTTTTCTTATTAAAAAGAAAAATTTTGGATCTGCCTCAATATGTCTATTAAAATATTACCAATATTCCCTTTTTTTATCCCACTCGACTACTTTCATTGAAACCTCCGTCTGTAGTTAAAAAAATAAAAAAGTCATACGTCAAACTCTCGAAAAGGTTCTACCATCCGTTTCTTAAGTCAAAAGCTCAAAAAAACAGCTACCCCATAAACCTAAAGAAATTAACTTAGTGTTTGCTTCGTTCCCGACCTGACACGTTTCGCTAACTCTCTACAATATGGGACTATTTTCTCAACACTCTTGAAATAAGACGTTGACACTAAAACTTCCTCAAATTTGACATCACCTCTACTAAAGCGGGGTTGTAGATACAGGGCACCGCTAACTCCCCAGCTAGTATGACTTAACTAGTATATCACTTTTTCTCAGAATTGTCAACATTATAAGAAATTATTTTTATTTTTATTAAATAAATTATTTCTCAAAACTCAAAAAGCTCCATCAATTCCTTCTCATCCATCTCAAAAATCTCTTTTTGGATCCTTATTATTTCCGCTATCTTTTCCTAAGATATTTTTCACTCAAAAGCCCGCTTATTCTCCTGAATTTTTTTATTATTTTTTTCCTCAATTGTTCCTTCAGTTATAAAGCTTAATAACTTGAACACTCTTTTTCTGACCAATTCTGTGGGCTCTATCGCTTGCCTGGTTTTCCACAGCAAAATTCCACCACGGATCATAGTGAATTACGACATCTGCTCCAGTTAGATTTAATCCTGTTCCTCCAGCCTTCAGGGAAATTAAGACAACTTGCCCTTCGCCTGAATTGAATTTTTTAGAAATTTCCATTCGTTCCTTGGACTTTATGCTTCCATCAATGTAAAAAAATATTCTACGTTTTCCTTTTCCAATTCCTCCCTTATTTCCTCCAATGTTCCTAAAAATTGTGAAAAAATAATCATTCTATGACCATTTTCTAAAATATCTGGTATCATTTCCCTCAATAATTCAATTTTAGCAACTTCACCAGTATAATTCTCATCAAATAATTGTGGAGAATTGCAAATTTGCCATAATTTTTGTCAAAATTGCCAGAACTTTTAAATTGTTATTTTCCTCCTTATCAAATCCCCTAAGCTCCTTCTTCGCCCTTTTAACATAAGCCATATACAGCTTTTTTTCTGCTCTTTGCTCAATTCTACAATCATATTATTTTCAACTTTTTCAGGCAATTCTGTCAGCACTTCATTTTTTGTTCTTCGCAGAATAAATGGAAACGATATTTTTCAAATTAAATATTTTTTGAATCTGGATTATTTAAGGAATTTTTATATTTTTTTCTAAATTTTGTTATGTTATCAAGATAACCAGGCAAAATAAAGTCAAAAATCGACCAAAGTTCCATAATGCTGTTTTCAATCGGAGTTCCTGTCAAAGCAAAGTTTACAGCGCTTTTTAACTTGCCTGTCGCTTTCTTTACAAGAGAAGATACATTTTTTATATTTTGCGCTTCATCCAATATCGCCACATCAAATTTCTTGTCGTTATAATTTTTCACATCATTTCTAAAAGTCTGATAAGTCGTTATCAAAATCCCTCTTTCTGTTTTTTCAATCAATTCTTTCCTTGTTTCAGCATTTCCTTCTACAAGAATCGGCTTTATATCCGAAAATTTATAAAACTCCTCCTTCCAGTTATGCAAAAGCGAAGTCGGAACAATAATTATTCCAAGCAAATCCTCATTTTCCAGCTGAATTTCCGAAATAAGCGAAATTGCCTGCAAAGTTTTCCCAAGTCCCATATCATCCGCCAAAATTCCGCCAAATCCAATATCATACATATTTTTGAGCCAATTAAACCCAATTTGCTGATATGGAAATAATTTTACCTTTATGTTTGATGGCTCTTTATTTTCACGTTTTTTTATTTTCTGAAAAAGCTGCTTAAATTCCTCAATTTCATTCAATTCCTTGTTAATACTGCTAGAAACCTGTGCCAGGTAGCAATGCCTTTATTTTTAGAAATTTTATTTTCACCAATTCTCAAATCATTCATTGCATCAACGATTCCAACCATTTCTTCAGTGCTCCTATTGGCAATTTTCACAAGTTCACCGCTTGACAATGTCACAAATTTCTCTTCATTTCTTACTGATTCCAGAACTGTTTCAACATCTCTTTCATCAATTCCCTCAATATTGAAATTTACACTAAAAAGTTCATTTCCAGCAGATCTTATATTAACATCCACACCAATTTTACGAACTTTTTTTATTTTATCACTCACATTAATATTCACCTTTTTCTGAATATTTTTTTCATCAATAATATCAGCCATTGCTAAAAATTCATTTCTATCAATCACTAGCACAATGTCATCTGACTTTGCTTGCTTTTGCCCTAAATCCAACATACATTCTATACTCTAACCCAATAATCTGAGCATCTGCATATTTTTTTGAAAATCTTCAGAAATTTTCCTTTGAAGTTTTTTTATAGGAATAAAATAGCTATCATCTGTCCTAATGCTTTCCTCAAGGCAGAAATCGTTACTTGAAGTTTATTTTTCCGTTGCCTTCCTCTACAAAAATATTTTACCGTTCCATAATTTTCCGTAACCTTAGCAATTGAATTTCATATTTTAAAAAGCACTTCCTTTATTTCATCAAACAGCTTTCCTGATATTTCATTCAGATATTCTGTCCCCTTCCTAGTTCCATCTGTAGAGTATTCATTATTTCCCTCTGCATCACTCATTTTATGAAATTTTTCAATATTTGACACACCATTTTTAAGCTAAAATAACGACTTGTTGATGATAAAACTGTAAAATTTCTTATAATTATTTTTATTTCCATTCTCATCTTTTTGAAATGCAAATATTGGCTCGTATTCTCCAGTCACATAAATTGTCTTCTTTGCCAGATCTTATTGTCTTTTTATTTTCTATGGCTGAAAAATATCTGTTCTGCCAACATTGGATTCATTATTTCACCTTGTGGCTTTCCATAATAATAATAACTATTATTATTAAAAATTCATTCAAATTCATTTTTCTTAAAAATAGTTGCCAGGTTTTTTATCACTTTTTTTATCTATTTCATTAAAATAATGCAAATCTGGATTATAAATATTTTTTTGAGTAATTTCATAAAAACTGCTCATTTTCTACTGAACAAACAAAAGATTCTAAATCCTTTATATAATTTAAACTTTTTTTCTCCTGCCTTTACTCTCAACGTTGATACTGTAGATGATAATTGCTCTATTTCAAGTGCCAAATTATACTCGTTTTTTTCTGAATATGAAATCTTATTTTTATCAATTCTTTTTAATTTTTCCAGCTTTTCCCTAAACTCTTTAATTTCTTTTCCTTCAATCTTCTCATAAGTATTTTCTTCTTTTTCCCTAAAATTTTTTTCATCTTCTCTAAGAATTTCATCATACACTCCATCTTCTGCAATTTTTATATGATTACTGCTATTCTTATCTTCTTTTCTCTTTTTAAATTCCCTATTTTCCTTAAAATAAATATTTCCAGCCTTAACTTCATCATCCATGACCATCCAGTTGCAATAATATGCTTGCAAGGCTTTTTGTCTCTTTAAAGTTAGGACAGTCACAACCATATATAATTCTGTTATCTGGCTTTCCATCTTCATAAAAAAATAAGTTATATTAACATTGTAGGCATTTCTATAATTTCCATCAACTTGTGATTCACCACTATTTTATCATCTTTTTCATAAACAGCATTAATTTTTACTTTTTGTATTAAAATACTCAACTCCCTATTCACAATAGACAAAGCAGTTAATTTTTCTCAATCTGTCAAATATTCCTTCCAACTTTTACTTTCCTTTCAAAAAAATATTCTCAATTCACACTAAATATTATCTTACCAAAGAATTTTCGTTTTTTTCAACAAAAAACGGCAAAACTGAAACTTTGCCGTAATGTGAACTACTCCCGCTTTTAGAAACAGGGAGCTTCTTGGGAAGTATCTGCTTTTGCTAGCCAAAATATATTTACCAAGCTCTTCAGGGTAGTTCCTACCCTGTCTCTAATATTTCAACATCAATTTCCCAATGTTTTTTTATATTCAGTCTTTTGCATTATAATCTCTATCAATCTCAATCCCACAGCACTCACATTTATAGCTTCTTTCTGATAACTTCAGTTCCTCTTTAACATTTCCACATTTACTGCAAGTTTTCGACGACGGAAACCACTTATCTATTTTTAAAAATTGTTTTCCTAAAAACATCAATTTGTACTCAAGCATCCTCAAAAACATTCCCCATCCATTATCTCCTACACTTTTCCCAAAATTTAATGCCTGGCTCATCCCTTTCATATTCAAATCCTCAACAACCACAGCATCATATACTTCAGACAATTTTTTTGATAATTTATGCAAAAAATCTCTTCGACAATTTTTAATATACTCATGCAATTTTGATATTTTCATTTTTTGCTTATACCAATTTTTAGAAAACTTTCACTTTTCTTGATAATGATTTCTGTAATTTTTTCAATTCTTCTTCCAACATCCTAAAATATCTTGGATAATCAGCCCTTTGGTTTTCAGAACTGACAAATAACTCAGACATTGAAAAAAATCAAGTCCAATTACTTTATCATTACTTGGGTTTTTGAATTTCTTTTCAAATTCTGTCAAGATAGAAAACATAATAATTTCCATTACTATTTATTAGTGTTACCGACTTTATTCTATAATTCTTTGGTATTTCTCTATGATATTTTAATTTTATTCTTTTTCAATTTTGGCAAAACCAAATACTTGTTTTTCCTCAATTCGTATCGAATTGTTCACACAATTGTCGTGTAACTTTTAACATTATTCTTTTTAGATTTGAACTTTGGAAACTTCGCTCTTTTCTGAAAAAATTCGTAAATGATCGTCTTACATTCAATTGTGCATTTGAAAGTGCTAGACTATCTACTTCTTTCAAAAATTGATTTTCACTCTTCAAACTGGCAGGTGTAATTATTTTATTTTTCCCAGTTTCCTCATAAAAATTTATTTGCGACGATACAAAAATCGTATTGTAAACAAAACGAACTATCCAAAAAGTCTTGTTTATCAACAACTCCTGCTCCTTATTTGGATAAATTCTGTATTTGAATGCTAAATTATATTTCATACAATTACACCTCCTTTTGATTTTTGAATATTATTTTTAATGATTTCTCTTCAATATTTTATACAAAAAATTTTTATCATGGATGTATCCTTTTTCAATTTTTACAAAAAGCAATTCATCTCCCACTTATAGAAAAGCCTACGACTTCTTGCTATCTTTTTGTTAAAATATTTATTAAGTTTGAACAAATAATTTTTCCATCTTTTATAAACATATTTTTTTACTTTAACTTTTTGTCATCATCATAAGTATAGACTTCATTAGTTTCCAAATAATTTGAAATAAGCGCTTTTAATGATTTTTGCCATAACCAGATCATCTATTTTATTACCCTTTTCATCAGTAACTTTAGTAACATCCAAATCCACTAAATATACCTTATTTGTTTTCGGATCAAATTTCACTTGACTATTCAAAAATACTTTCCCCTTCGCTTTTCCTGCCAAAAGTGAAACATCATAATCAGCTGTAAAGTAAAGTCTATCTCCCGCAAAACTCATCACAGGACTTTTAAGTCCAACTTTCCCCAGCAGAAAATTCTTTTCAATCGGAAATTTCTTGTTCAATTCCTTTGTAATCATAGAATCTGGCACTCTCAATGTCTTATTTGCCAAAAGATCGCAAGAAATTATTCCAAATACCGTTATAATCATAACTAATGCCATTTTAAAAAATAAATTTCTTTTTTTCATAACCAATTCCATTCTCCTTTTCTTTTTTATAATATAGTCTTAAAAATAATATTTTTAAACTTTTATGACTAAAACTATTCTAGTTAATCATACAAAATATTATTTATTATTTCATATTTTTCAAATTAGTTTTATCTTTTAACTCCAAAAATTTTATTTTATTCACTGACTATTTGCTAAAATTTACTCTTATCACTTGCTACAAAATTCCATCAAGAATCTTTTTTCAAATACTTCTTCAAAAATTTCCCAGTCCAAGATCCTTCATTCTCTGCAATTTCTTCAGGAGTCCCTTCTGCAATAATCTGTCCACCTTTGTAACCACCTTCAGGTCCTATATCGATAATGTGATCTGCAACCTTGATTACATCCAAATTATGCTCAATTACTAAGACTGTATTCCCTTTATCAACCAATCTATTTAACACTTCCAATAATTTTCTGATGTCTTCAAAGTGAAGTCCTGTCGTAGGTTCGTCCAAAATGTAAATAGTTTTTCCTCTTGACATTTTTGATAATTCAGTTGCAAGTTTTATACGTTGAGCTTCTCCTCCTGAAAGAGTTGTCGCAGGTTGCCCTAATTGAATGTAATTCATTCCTACATCCATCAATGTTTGCAGTTTTCTCTCAAGTGCCGGAATATTTTTGAAAAATTCGTATGCTTCTTCAACTGTCATTTCTAGCACATCTGCAATACTTTTCCCTTTGTACTGAACTTCCAATGTTTCTCGATTGTATCGTTTTCCTTTACAAACTTCACATTCCACATAAACATCTGGCAAAAAATTCATTTCAATTTTGTTAATTCCAGCACCGCTACACGCTTCACATCGTCCACCTTTTACATTAAATGAAAATCTTCCTTTCGTGTATCCACGCACTTTTGCATCGTTTGTCTGTGCAAATAAATCACGAATATCATCAAAGATTTTTGTATATGTCGCAGTATTAGATCTTGGAGTTCTTCCAATTGGCGACTGGTCAATGTCAATCACTTTTTCCAAGTTTTCAAGCCCATCAATTCCACCATTTTCAAGTGGATACAGTTTCCCTTTATTCAGCCTGTTGTGAAGCTCTGGAAACAATGTCTGATTAATCAATGTCGACTTCCCACTTCCCGAAACTCCCGTTACAACCGTCAAAACTTCAAGCGGAATATGTGCAGTCACATTTTTCAAATTATTTCCTTTTGCATTTTTCAAAACAATTTCTTTACTCGCTTTTCTTCTTTTTTCAGGCACTTCAATTTTAATTTTTCCGTTCAAATATTGCGCTGTCAATGATTTTTTATTTCTCATAACTTGCTTTGGCGTTCCTTGTGCTACAACCTTTCCTCCATTAATTCCAGCACCTGGACCTATGTCAATCAGATAATCCGCTTCTCTCATCGTATCCTCATCATGCTCTACAACAATCAAACTATTCCCAATATCACGCAAATCCTTCAAAGTCGCAAGTAACTTGTCATTATCCCTTTGATGAAGTCCAATACTCGGCTCGTCAAGCACATAAATCACGCCAGTAAGCCTACTTCCAATTTGAGTTGCAAGCCTAATTCTTTGCGATTCTCCACCAGACAGCGTTTTCGTCATTCTCGCAAGACTCAAGTAATCAAGTCCTACATTTATCATAAATTTTAGCCGTTCTTTTATTTCCTTCAAAATTTCAGCTGCAATCTGCATTTGTTTTTCCGTAAGCTGAATTTTTTCATAAAAATCAAGTGCATCAACAACACTCACTTCAGTCAAGTCAATAATGCTCTTATCATTAACCGTTATCGCCAATACAACATCTTTAAGCCGTTTCCCATGACAAGTTTTACAAGTTCTCTCTGTCATATATTTTGCTTCAATTTCCTCTTTTGCCGACTCTGAAGCAGTTTCTCTGTACCGACGCTCAATACTGTGCACAAGCCCCTCAAATCCTCGTTTTCCGTTATAGCTAAAACTGTCTCCGCTCCAAGAAAATTTAAATTGCTTATCACTTCCATAAAAAATCACATCTTTTTCTTTTCGAGTCAATTTAGAAACCTTTTTATCCAAGTCGATTTTATGTGCCTTTGCCATCGCTATGAATAAATCCCAGTTCCAGCCCTTTTTAGTCGTCGCTCCTGGAAAAATTATCCCACCTTCATTAATTGACAAATTCTCATCAACAATTAATTTATTTTCATCCACTTCCAATCTCGAACCAAGCCCATTACAAACTTCACAAGCTCCATATGGTGCATTAAACGAAAAAAGTCTTGGTACAACATCTGGAAATACAACATCTGGATGTTCTGGACAAGAAAAATTTTCACTAAATTTATTATCTTCCCCATTAATATTCACAATTATTTTCCCATCAGAAAGCTCACTCGCAGTTTCAATCGCCTCTGTCAATCGACTCAAAAACTCCTTATTATCCGCCTTAAACACAACTCTATCAACAACAACTTCAATATGATGCCTTTTATTCTTATCCAAAAACAATTTCATCGCTCAAATCAAGAATATCGCCATTCACTCGAACTCTTTGAAACCCTCTTTTCTGCAAATTCAAAAATAAATTTTTATGAGTCCCCTTTTTATCAATTACAACTGGCGACAAAATTATCATTTTATCCTTTTCTTTTCTAGAACTCATCAAATTATCGACAATTTCCTGAATCGACTGTTTTTCCACTTTTCTATGACAAATCGGACAATGTGCCTCTCAATATGTACCCCAAAAAGTCGCATATAGTCATAAATTTCAGTAGTTGTACCAACAGTCGAACGAGGATTTTTCGACACACTTTTCTGTTCAATCGAAATCGCAGGAGAAAGCCCTTCAATACTATCTAATTCAGGTTTCTTCATCTGCCCAATAAACATTCTCGCATAAGCCGACAAGCTCTCAACATACCTTCTCTGCCCTTCTGAATAAATCGTATCAAACGCAAGCGAAGACTTCCCACTCCCAGAAACCCCAGTAATTACAACCAGCTCATTCTTTGGGAATCTCAATATCAATATTTTTGTAAATTATGCTCTCTAGCTCCAGTAATCTTTATTTTTGTTGTCTTTCATTTTTCTTCAATGTTCCTCTCTAATTTTTCTCCTCAATTAACCCTAAATCCCTCTAAATCAGCTTTTTAAATTCTTCAATCAATTTTTTTCCATATATCCAAACCTTTTTGTTGCCAAGGATGTCCTAAATATCCAAAGTGAAAATTAACATCTATAAAAAAATAATAATCTCCATTTGGACAATATGTTGGAAAAATACGCATTATAACCACCACCCCAGTAGCGTTCATCTTTAACTTCTATAATTTTTAGGCTCATCTTTTAATACGAGGATTATATCTAAAAGCAAGAATGTTGCCAATCCAATGCATACAATTCCTCATTTTCCTTAGTACATTTCAAAAATTTTCCGTTATTTTATCACGAATTTCTTTTTTTAAATCCCCAATCTACAAATCCTTCAATTTCCTCTAGATTTTTCATAATGATAACTAATATCATAAACTATATATGGTTCTTTAAATTCAAACGCTATTTCTTTTTTTATCAACACTAGGATTAAAATTAAATCTATCATAAACTATATCCCAAACTTTATCATATTCTTTATTATCTAATATTACCATTTTTATATTCCCTTCCATAAAAATTTTTTTACACAAAAAGCCTGTTTCACAAATTTTTTTACAATCTATGAAACAGATTTTTTTCAATTATTATTTTAATCTAAATATTTTTTTATATTCATCAGTTAATTCTAATATTCTTTGTTGTATAAAACTAACCTCTGAGCTCACTCGAAATTGTTCAATGCACATAAATTAACAAAATAAACATCTTTTGTCAAATCTTTCAATCCTTCATAAAAGTTTTTAACCAGTTTTCTTGTGAACTAACTAATTTTTGTTTTTAATTTATAGTAACTTTCTCCACCTTTATCAAATTTTTGAATTAGTTTGTTGTATATTTCAATCATTTTTTTGATTTTTCATTTTTCAATGTTTCTAAATGTTCTCTATCATTTTTGTCACATTGATTAAAAATTTACTAATAATCTAATGCCTGGAAATTCTGAATTTGAAAAAGAAACTAAAAGAAAAATACCATAAATATAAAAATTATTTTTCTCATAATTTCCCCTTATCGAGTTTTTATTTTTTTCATACGGCAATCCTGACGCTTTTGGTGCTCTTGATTTTCCTACAAATCCAACCAATGCCAACAATGTCAAAATATACGGTATCATTGTCAAAAATTGCTGAGATATTGGAAGTCCTATTGTTTTGGAAACATCGGCAAATGCTTGTCCGAAAGCGAATAACAGGCTTGCCAAGATTGCTCCTAGCGGATTCCATTTCCCAAAGATCATTGCAGCCATTGCGATATATCCACGTCCTGCTGACATGTTGTTTGAAAAGGCTGGGAGTAGGACTGCTGTAAGGTAAGCTCCTCCTAGTCCTCCCAATGCTCCTGATATAAGTACGCTTATATATCTTGTTTTGTAAACGCTTATTCCTACCGTGTCGGTTTGCTGCGGATGTTCTCCAACTGAACGGATTCTTAAACCTAAAAACTGTTTTGTATAAGAAGAAATACATTGCGATTGCGATTCCGTAGATTACGATTATCATTAATGGACGGTTTTGCCAATGACTTTGCTAATGGAGTATTTCCAGCTGTTTTTATAAATGGCTTTTTATTAGGTATGATGTTGTTCTTCTTTGCGAATAGATTAATTGCAACTCCGCTTATAATTTGATTTCCTTTCAGGTTAATACTGATTACTGCGTGAATTAGTGAAATTAAAGATTCCTACTATTACTCAAAAATTATCCTAAATATGGATTTCCTGTGGCAATATTGACAACTGCCGTTGCAAATGCTGAACTTAGCATAATTCCTTCTAGCCCAATATTAATGACTCCACTTTTTTTCGAAATACACGCTCCTACGGCTGTTATAAGAATTGGAGGTGCTATTACTATTGTTTGCTGTATTAAATCGAATATTTGCTTTATAATCATTTTAATTTTTCCTTTCTGACTTAATATTTTTATTTGATAACCAATTTACAGCTGCTTTCTTTTTATTAAGCACAAATTTAAATAAATTTTTCTGATGCTACAAAAATGATGATTAATGCTTGTATAATAAATACAATTTCCTTATCAATCTGATATCTTTCTTTGCAACATTTGTCCTCCAACTTCAAGTCTTGCATAAAATATTACACAACTAATATTCCAAATGGATTATTTTTCCAGAAGTGCTACCGCAAGTCCTGTAAATCCATAATCTCCCATTATAAGTTCAGTGTATGAATATTCTGAAGCTCCTCCTAAAACACGTTCAGCTCCACCAAGTCCAGCTACAAGCTCCAGCGATTCCCATTGCTAAAAAAACATGATATATTTTGGATTAATTCCTGCATTTTTCAGCAACTGTGTCACTTTGTCCAACTGCTTTTTATTTCATATCCTTTTTTTGAAATATTTGAAAAAGAAAAAAATATCCCTATTGTCAAAAAGAATTGCGATTATAAAAACCAAAATTTAAGTTTTTGTCTTGTAATATTTGCAAAAAAGTAACGGTAATCTTGCCCTTCAAAAAAACACGTGGAGATTGTGTGTTTTGTGAAGCTGGATCCTTTAAAGGCCCGTTTAACAGGAAATTTTGTAATTCTAGCATAATATAGTTTAACATAATTGTACTAATTACTTCACTTACTCCAAATTTTGCACGTAAAAATCCTGCTATTCCAGCCCACAAAAAAATCCAGCAATTACAGCCACGATTATTACAACAAGCACATTTCCAAAAACATAATTTTTAAATGTAATTGCCCAAAAAGTTAGCCTAATCCTCCAGCAATCATCTGTCCTTGCATTCCTATATTAAATAATCCCGCTTTAAAGGCTACCATTGTTGCAAGTGCTGAAAAATATTAACGGGTTGCGATAAATAATGTATTTGCAAGTCCACTAAATAATGGAGATCTTGGATAAGGCTGATAAAAAGCCGCCCGCATCATATCAATGTAGGGCTGTAAACGGATTTACACCCTTTGTCATCATTATTACTCCACCAATAATTAATGCGATTAATACTGCAATTATAGATGGTAGAAAATCCTTTATCTTATTTTTTTAATCATCTATTTTTCCCTCCTGCCATTAATATTCCTAATTTTTCTGTTGTTGCATCTTTTCTATCCAAAAATTCCTACAATTTCTCCTGAATACATCACTGCAATTCTATCACTTAATGCCATTATTTCCGACAACTCAGCCGAAACAAGCATTATAGCCTTTTTCTCAGTTTTTTCATTCAAAATTGTATTATGGATCATCTCAATCGCACCAATATCGACTCCCCTTGTAGGCTGTGCCGCAATAATAAATTTATTTTCACGTTCCAGTTCCCTTGCCACTACGACTTTCTGCTGATTTCCACCAGACAGCCCGCCAAACTTGATTTTTCCCGTCTGTTGGCCTAATATCATATTTTTCTATATATTCATTAGTTTTTTTCTCAATTTCACTATAATCTAGCAATACTCCTTTAGAATACTGTTCCTGAAGTCCCAAGGCCATATTTTCTTCCACTGTAAAATCATCAATAGTTGCCCTTTTGTGTCTGTCTTCAGGTATGTGGGAAAGCCCCTTTTCCTTAATAAGTTTTGGCGTCTTGTTTTCCAGCTCATCATTATCTATGAAATATTTCCCGCTGTCAACTTTTGCAAGCCCTGCCAAAGCCTCAATAAGTTCAGTCTGTCCATTTCCCTGCACTCCAGCTATTCCCAGCACTTCACCTTCACGGATTTCAAATGAAACGCCCTTAACTTTCTCAATTCCTCCTCTTTTCACAGTCAAATTCTCAACTTTCACAACCACATTTCCCAATTTCACATCAGGTCTCTTAACTTCAAACAGCTACACACGCCCAACCATAAGATTGGCAATCTTTTCCTTCGTAGCTTCCTTAGTTTTCAATTCTCCAACATCGCTTCCACGTCGAATAACCGTAATATTGTCAGATAAATCAAGCACTTCCTGCAATTTATGCGAAATAAAAATAATTGTTTTCCCTTCCTTTATAAGATTTCTCATAATCTCATAAAGCTCCTTCACTTCCTGCGGAGTCAGCACTGCACTTGGCTCATCAAATACCAGAAGTTCCGCCCCTTTAAACAACACTTTCAAAATCTCAATTCTTTGATGAATCCCGACAGATAAATCTGACACTTTCGCATCTGGATCAATATTCAGACCATACTTTTCAGAAACTTCCCTGACCTGCTTTCTAGCAGTATTCAAGTCAAAAAAATATTCCACCTTTTTAGGGCTCAAATCCTAAAAACCATATTTTTCAGCGACTGTCAACGTGTCAACCAGCATAAAATGCTGATAAACCATTCAATTCCCAAATTTTGCGCAGTTGTAGGGACTGTCAATGTCAATTTTTTCCCCCTTGTAAAAAATCTCACCAGAAGTCGGAGAATATAGCCCGTTCAAAATCTTCATAAGCGTGGATTTCCCAGCTCCATTTTCCCCAACAATCGCATGAATCTCCCCCTCTTTAACCTTCAGCGTAATATCATCATTTGCAACAATCTTCCCGCCTAAAAATTCCTTCCGTATATTTTTCATCTCCAAAAATATATTCGCTCATCTTTTCCTCCTGCTTCTTAAATTAATTTTTATTTAAATTTCAAATCATTCATTTAAAAAAATTTTTTTATTTATATTTTTTTAGTTATTATTTTCGTGAATAATTTAGGATTTTTACATTGAACAAATTTACTATTTACATCAAAACTGAACCTCCACAACTAAAAGCCTCAGGATTCTTGCACTATTTAATAAAATTTTTAAAAAAAGTCTGATACATAATAATTTGAACTTGTTTTTAATAAATCAAGAACAGCTATCGGCTTTCTAACTACATTTATCTTATAATCATTATAGTAGTATTTTGGTTTTTCCCTCCTACAAACACTACTGTATTATTTTTCATTATAAAGTATACCCATGATATTCGCTATTTTTCAAGTAATAATGGCGTTCTTTTTAATTTTAACTGATTTTTTTGCAAGTTTTTCGATAATTTCACTTGGAAAAATCTGTTAAATAAACATTTCTCTGGAGTTCTGGCAATATTGCCTGATCTTCTAATTTGTCAGAAATTAAAATGTCCTTATCAAATTTGTATACTGAATCATCTTTAAATTTATTTTAATCCTGAGTTTTCATAGGTTTCCTTTATAAAAAAATTCAACGTTTGATTTCTCAAAGTTTTCTACAACTTCTTTACGGTTATTTTTAGTTCTTCAATTAAAAATTCCTTATCAATTCTGAATAAACATTTGATGGATTAAAGTCAGTTTTATTCAAAAGTTCATAGAGAACATAAATTTGTCTATTCAAATATTCCTGGTCTGTTCCTACATATTCGGTTAAATTAACTCCATTAGACATTGCAATTATTTGCTGTCTATAATATTCATCCAGGGAAGATGCTGGCAATTCCAGTATTTTTTTCCTCTTCTGATAACTGATCAACTTTTATATCCTGCATTTCCTGATAAAATCTTTCTTCCAAAAAGCAATGAATACTTTTTCCCCTTTCTTATATCCTTCAAAAAAAGCATTAAATTCGTTATAAAATCTATTTTTTTCCCAAATAAATCTGTCGGATACGTAATTTCAAATAATTTAATTTCGTAACGTCCTGGAATAACCTTTCGCATTTTTTTCCTTCCCATCGATCATTACTTTTACCTGATTAAATCGTGGCTTTTTCCTCTTCCCTCCATTTTATCTCCTTTTTTTATTTTTATCAAAAAGAGCAAAAACTCGTCATACTGCATCCAAGCAACATTAATATTATTAATTTTTCAAGTTTTTCCTCCTAATACCTTTATAAATTTTTCCTTTATAGAAATAGCAATATTTTCCGGCACAATTTCCATCAGTTCCTCTAATGTTGCATTTCGTATATTTTTTATCAATCCAAATTTTTTTATCAATTCCTTTTTCCGTTTTCGGGCCAATTCCAGAAATGTCATCCAACGCACTTTTGACATTTCGCTTACTTCTCAATTTTCTATGATGCGTAATTCCAAATCTATGGGCTTCATCCCGCAATCTTTGCAAAATCTTTAACGTTTCATCTGTTTTTTCAAATAAATACGGCTCACTTTCATAACTTTTAAAAATTTCCTCTTCCCTTTTTGCAATTCCAATCACATCAGTATGCTCCATTTTTCCAAGTTTTTCCATCACATCCACAGCCACTCCAAGCGCCCTTTTTCCACCATCAATTAAAAATCAGATTGGGCATTTTTCTCGTTTTTCTATTTTAGAATATCTTCGTGTCAATGCTTCCCTCATCATCAAAAAATCATCTGGCGTATCTTTTACAGTAATTTTAAAATGCCTATATTCCTTAGGCGTTGTTTCCCCATCAATAGCCACAGTCATTGCCGCAACCGCATCTTTCCCTTGAATATTTGAAATATCAAAGCAGTCAATTCTGTAAGGAAAACTTTTTAACCGTAATTCTTTTTTTAAATTATGAAGCCCTTCCTGAACCATACGCCGTTTTCTATAATATTTATCAACTTCTTCCCGCAAGTTCAAATATCCCATTTCCAAAAGCTGCAATCTTCGGCTATTAATCTTTGGAAAATGAAGTTTTATCTCCTTATGCTTTTCAATTTTTGCCCATTCCTTTATCAAATGTTCACTTTGTAAAAATCTCTCATCACAAATAATATGCTTTGGAATATTCCTTTTTTCATAATATGAAGTAATCAGCCGCTCAAAAAGGCTTTCTTCCTGGCTTCTTTCCATTGAAATTATTATATGATTTTTATTAATAACTTTCCCTTCCCGAATATTCAACACACATAAAAACACATTTTCCCTTTTTTCCTCAAATACAAACACATCCTCGTCAATTTCCTTGCTATATTCGATAATTTGTGTTTCCAGCATTCTTTTTAACACAGCCAATTTTTCACGCTCGTTAATCGCACGCTCAAATTCCATTTCATCACTAAACTGTTTCATCCTATTTTCCAGCATTTCAAGAACTTTATCAGAATGTCCCTTCAAAAAGTTTTTGAAATTGCTTACATTCGTACTGTATTCATCTTCAATATCTTTATATTTACAAGGTGCAGGGCAAGTTTTCATATAATACTTCAAGCACGGCTTTGTAATTTTATCCATATTTCGGTTGCAATCTCGAACTGGAAATATCTTAATAAGCGATTTCATTGCAAAAAATATTCCCATTGGATAAGGCCCAAAATATTCGGCATTCTCATTTAATTTTTTCGTACTTCTCACAATTTCCACCTTTGGAAATTTTTCCTTTGTAAACTTTATATATGGATAAGTCTTTTCATCCTTTAACAAAATATTATATTTTTGGCTTATTCTTTTTATCAGGTTATTTTTCCAGAATAAGCGCCTCAACTTCCGATTTACAGATAAAAAAACTCAATATCCCTAATATTTTTCACCAATTCCAGCGTTTTTCTGATTATGCGAATTTATATTTGTAAAATAAGACTTCACCCTATTTTGAAGATTTTTGCTTTTCCCACATAAATAATCTTCCCTCGCTCATTTTTCATCAGGTAAACTCCTGGATTTGTGGGAATATCCTTATATTTAACTGGCGATTTTATTTCTTTTTCTATTTTTTTCTGTCTTTATTTCTTCTCCCATTTTTGTATCTTTTTATTCTTTCCTTTAAATTGTATAAATGTAAGTAAAAACTAAATTTCCTTTTTTTATCTCCCACTTCTCTATGAAATTTTTCCAATATGATAATCTATTTTTTTGTGAAAGATCATCATAAAGTTTATTTACAAAAAGTAGCCGAACGATGCTGTCCGCCTGAACATCAATCCCTATACGTAAATGTGATTTTCCTTCCTTTTTCATATTTTTGGAATTAAGTACAAAAAGCATATCTAAAAAGCATTTTATAAAATTCCTGACTTTCTGGAGTCCCATTACATAATCCTGAACTTCCTTATGATTTCCAGTTTTTCTTTTTAAACTCTCAATATAATAGGGATTTGGCAAAAATCTCAAATCGAACATTAGGTGAAGATCCAGCGGAATTCCATACTTAAATCCAAAGGAAGTTAAATTGACGCTTATTTTTTTTCTTTGCCCTGAAAATTCCTTTTCCAAAACTTCCTGCAATTTTTTTACTGTCAATGTGCTTGTATCAATTACCAAATCAGCTTTTACCATAAAATCCTTTATAATTTTACGTTCCGCCTTTATATTGGCAAGCAGCGTGTCATACATATTCAACGGGTGCTTTCTTCTGGAAAGCTCATATCTACTAAGCAAAACATCTGTTCTTGCATCCAGATAAATCATAGTATGAGATATTTCCTCTTTGTCCAATATTTCCAGCTGTTTTGTCAACTGTTCAATAAATTCCTGATTTCTAACGTCTATTGCTATTGCCACCTGGTTTCTTTTTTTCCACTGCTAATAAATATTTCATTCAAATACTGAAACAAATTAATAGGAAAAATTATCAATACAAAAAAATATTCCCTATCCTCAAAAATTTCATCGCCTCAGATTTCCCAGCTCCACTCATTCCAGTTATTATAACTAATTCTTTTTTTCATCTTATCCATAAAAAAATTCCTCTTTAAAAAAATAAATTTACTTCTCTAATTTCCCTTGAAATTATTATAGCATATCTCCAGATAAATATAAATAATTTTTGATAGACAAAAATTTTTTTATATTTTTTTATCATAAGCCTGTTTCGACAATTTATTTTTTATTTTATAAGTTAAAAATTTATTCTGCAGGACCAAATTAAAAAAATTTAAATATTGACAATTTTAAAAATTTATATTAAAAATAAATTGTAATGATTACAAAATTAAATAAATTTGTATAAATAAAAATAAAATTTGGAGGTATAAAAATGGATTTTAGCTTAAATCTTGGGGGCTTTAGATGAAGGGAAACTGGCAAAAATTGATGAAAATAAACTTTATGATGTAACTGTAGTGGGTTCTGGACCTACGAGCTGTCTCAGCGACAATCTATGCGACTAGAAAAGGGCTTAATGTGGCGATGATTGGTGTGAAAAATCGGAGGACAAGTTCTTGATACAAATGAAATTGAAAAATATTATTGGAACTATTTCGACTACTGGAGCTAAATTTGCCCAAACTTTGGAAAAAAACATCTGAAGGAATACGAAGTTGCATTTAAAGAAGGACATTTGGTAAAAAGAAATAAAGGAAGATGGAAAAGATAAAATTTTAGTAACTGATGATGGAAAAAAAGTTATAAATCGAAAACTGTTATTATAGCAACTGGAGCAAAAACCAGAAGTCTTAATATTCCAGGAGAAGCCGAATATGTTGGGAAAGGGTGCATTACTGCTCAACTTGTGACGGGCCTTTCTACAAAGGACTGGATGTTGCTGTAATTGGTGGTGGAAATTCAGGTGTTGAGCGGCTCTTGACCTATCTGGAATTGCAAAATCAGTTACATTAATCGAATTTATGCCTGAATTAAAGGCTGATAAAGTTTTACAGGAAAAAAATTGGCTGAGCAATCAAACATAAAAAGTAATTTTAAATTCTGCAACTACTAAAGTAAACGGAAATGAATTTGTAGAAAATATTATTTACAAAAACAGAGAAACTGAAGAAGAAAAAAACATTAAATGTGGAAGGAATGTTCGTGGAAGTAGGATTATCGCCTAGAAGTGAAGTTGTAAAAGATTTAGTTGAAACAAATAAAATTGGAGAAATCGTAATCAACCCTGAAAACAACTCAACTTCCGCAGGCAAGGAATCTTCATGACGAGGAGATGTTACAAATATCAAGCAAAAACAAATAATCATTGCAATGGGAGAAGGAGCAAAAGCGAGCACTAGCGCATTTGACTATCTAATTACAAAATATTAATTTTATTGCATTTTATTTAATAATAAATTCATAGTTTAGTATACGATGAGGGCTGTCTCATAATTCAAAAATAATTTTACTAACATAAATATTATATATTTTAAAAATCAATAGATATTATTTTTTTATTGATTCTATAAATATAGATTTACGATTTAGGAATTTTTATTTATTTTTGTGAAACAGCCCCATTTTTTTATTGTATTTATAAAAAGATATAAAAAGTTGACATCTATCTTATAATTGAGTAAAATACTATTAATTTAAGAATTTTTTTATTTGAAATAAGAAATTTTGAATTTTTGCTAAATAAATACTGTTTAATGCTATTTTTCCATTTTAAACGGAAGAACAGCTATAAATTTTTTTGCAAGGGGTGAAAGATCTCTTACTTAAATTTTTTTAAACGGGATTTAAATTCTAAAAAGGAGGAAAACAGTGAAAAACCTTAATAAGATTAGTACAATTTATATTAAGTGAAATTGCTGAATTATGCAGTTTAATTTCATTGGCAATAATAGCTATAGGATTTTATACAATATTGCCAATTTTAGTATTTTTGCTCTTCTTGCTTTTTATTTTTGCTGGAAACTGGAGCTGGCTTTTTAGGTGTTCTTATTTACGTTCTAATTGCTTGTGCAGTTTTTCTGATTTTTAAAAGCCATTCCAGAATTTTTGAATTTTATTTTAGGAATTCTTCTGAATGAAAGAGGAAAAATAAAAAATTTACAAAAAAATATGAGCAATGGTTTGAAAGCGCAAGGGAGCAAGAATACGAAAGAAGAAGAAAAAGCTCAGGAAGAATATCAGAAGCGACAGGACAGGGAAAAAAACAGTACTGGAAAGAAAAAAATCCCAAGAATACTCATACTATAGACATCAACAGGAATACTCAAGGGAGCAATATGAAAGAAAAAAATAATGACTATTCAAATTTTTGATTACCAAAGCACAAATGATGGAGGAATTATTCAGAAATTTGAAGAATATCTAGATATTTTGAAAATTGATAAAAAAATGGAGAAATAAATGAGGATGTAATAAAAAAAGCATACAGGAGGAAATAAAAAAAGTACATCCAGATGAAATTCGGATCAAACTGCTAATGCTAAAACTCAAAAAATTAAATGATATAAAGGAATTTTTTTAGATAACCAGCTGGAATATTATCTAATGCAAAGGAGAAAAAAAGACAATGATTGTAAAAAAATTACAAATATAAAAAATTAGCTTATACAGCAAGAGTTCTAATTTTTTTAGCCTGTATATTAACACCAATTCTTTTAAAACTCGGAATATTTGTTATTGGTATCTGTTTTTGTAATTTCATCTTTTATAGTTTTTTTGGCACTGATGCCTGCGAAAATATAGTTATCAAGGAACTTAACCGAAGAATGTCAAAACTTCCAGTTCCAAAAAACCACATTTTCAAATGGAAGAGAAGCAGCAATATCGGTTACGCTTTTACAGATTCATCCAAAGGAACAATCTGGATTTGTAGCACGCAGACAAAATTTGAACTACACATATATCTTATATCAGAATTTGACATAACAGAATCTTTTGGAAAAATTCAATTTAGAAAGCATCCAGATACACTCAAAGAAAATGAACTTCGAGAGTTTACAATATTTAACAGCCTGTGAACTACTCCCGCTTTTAGAAGCGGGAACTTCTTGGGAAGTATCTGCTTTTGTTAGCCAAATATATTTACCAAGCTCTTCGGGCAGTTCCTACCCTGTCTTCTTTTATTTTCCTAATATTTCAACATCAATTTTCCAATGTCTTTTATATTCAATGCCGCATTGTAATCTCTATCAATTTCAATCCCACAGCACTCACATTTATAACTTCTTTCTGATAATTTCAATTTCTCTTTAACGTTTCCACATTTACTGCAAGTTTTCGATGACGGAAACCATTTATCTATCTTCAAAAATTGTTTCCCTAAAAACATCAGTTTATACTCAAGCATTCTTAAAAACATTCCCCATCCATTATCTCCTACACTTTTCCCAAGATTTAATGCCTGACTCATCCCTTTCATATTCAAATCCTCAACAACTACAGCATTATACGCTTCAGATAATTTTTTCGATAATTTATGTAGAAAAATCTCTTCGGCAATTTTTGATATACTCATGCAATTTTGATATTTTCATTTTTTGTCTATACCAATTTTTAGAAAATTTCACTTTTCTTGATAACGATTTCTGTAATTTCTTCAATTTTTTCTCCAACATCCTAAAATATCTTGGATAATCAGCCCTTTGGTTTTCAGAACTGACAAATAATTCAGACATCGAAAAAATCAAGTCCAATTACTTTATCATTACTAGCTACTTTTTGAATTTCTTTTTCAAATTCTGTCAAAATAGAAACATAGTAATTTCCATTACTGTTTGTCAATGTTACTGACTTTATCTTGTAATCCTTTGGTATTTCTCTATGATATTTCAATTTTACTTTTTTTCAATTTCGGCAAAATCAAATATTTATTTTTCCTCAATTCGTATCGAATTATTCACACAATTTGTCGTATAACTTTTTAACACTATTCTTTTTTTAGATTTGAACCTTGAAACTTTGCTCTCTTCTGAAAAAAAGTTCGTAAACGATTGTCTTACATTTAATTGAGCATTTGAAAGTGCCAAACTGTCTACTTCTTTTTAGAAATTGATTTTTCACTTTTCAAACTGGCAGGTGTAACTATTTTATTTTTTTCCAGTTTCTTCATAAATTTTTATTTGCTATATACAAAAATTGTATTGTAAACAAAACGAACACATCCAAAAGTCTTATTTATCAATAATTCTTGCTCTTTATTTGGATAAATCCTGTATTTGAATGCTAAATTATATTTCACAAAATTACACCTCCTTTTTGATTTTTGAATATTATTTTTTTAATTATTTCTCTTCGATATTTTTATACAAAAATTGTATCATAGAGTATTCTTTTTTTCAATTTTTTTACAAAAAAAGCAATTCATCTCCCACTTGTAGAAGTCGGAGACTTCTTGCTATCTTTTTGTTAAATTTTGAAATTCACAATTATCCACTATTTAAATGGAAAAACAGCATGACCCTTGCTAAAAAAATTTATTTTCAAAAAAGAAGTTATCTAAATTCAAAGTAACTTCTTCTTTTTTTATTCAATACTAAATCCAGAAATTATATTTTATTTATTTCCTGACAAGGAGCCGTAACCTCTTGCATAGTAGAAATTATAACAACTCTATTATTTTAATGGGAAATAGTATAAACTAGTTCATAAGCCCAAAAGTTAAGATTTTGAAAAAAATTCTTCATTTTCATCGCTCATTTCCCAATCTTTTTCCATTTTTTTACATACTTAACATCCAAAGTTTTTTTCTGTATATTTCAAATCCTTGCTATTAAATTTTTCATTAAAAAAATTCTTTTCCAAGTTCTGATATTTGATTTTGCAGTTCTTCGTTATTTTTTTGGCATAGCCTTTGAAAGTTTTTTTCAGACATTCTATTTTTGAAGTTCTGACATATAAGGTGTTAAATCAGGAGATTTTACAGTAACATTAATTGTAGCTGTATCCCTTTTGCCTCAACTTTGTTAATTTTGTAGGTTATTTTTTTCATTCCTTCGCCATACATTTTACTAAATTGATCTAAAAATAACCGTTACATCTCCACTTGCCTTGCCAAATTTTTGATAAATTTCCCGACTGTATTACTTTCATTTGTCTCTCAAATTCCTTTTTGTGCTGGATGAGTTCCACAACTTACTACAAATAAAAAGCATGCTTAATAAAATTAATATTTTAGCCTTCATAAGATTATCTTCCTTCCTAAAAGTTTATTATATTATACCATAAATATATAAAGATATTTCCAGTATTTCATTAGATTTACATTACTTATAAACTGCTCTCATTTATCTTTTTGTTAAAGTTTTAAGAACATCAAGACAAAATTAAAAATAAATTACAAGTGTCACAGCATCTGAAATTGTTGTTATCAAAGGTGTTGCCATAACTGCTGGATCGGCCTTCACAATTTTTGCTCCAAGCGGAAGCAGTGCTCCAACAAGTTTTTGATACAATTACTGTAAATACAAGTGTCAATGAAACGACAAAAGCAATTACAAAATTAGTTTTTTCAAGTGTTATAAGTCTTATAAAATTTAACAGCGCCAAAACTATTGAAACCATTATTCCAATTGAAAATTCTTTTTTTATTACTTTAAAGGCATCTTTTGGAGAAATTTCCCCAAGTGCAAGTGAACGGATTACAACCGTTGAAGATTGTGAACCAACATTTCCACCGCTTGACATAAGCATTGGAATAAATGCCGTTAAAATTATTGACTTTGCCAGAACTTTTTCGTAACCTTGTATTATATTTCCAGAAATTGTGTCAGAAATCATAAGAACTGCAAGCCACCCGATTCTTTGCTTTGCCATCGTAAAGACATTTGTCTTTAAATAGGAATCATCTGTAGGTGAAGTAATTCCAGCCATTTTGTGAAAATCTTCCGTAACTTCCTGATCCACAACATCCAGAACATCATCCACCGTAATTATTCCCAAAAGCCTATTTTCATGGTCAACAACTGGCATAACGATAAAATCGTACTTTTTAAATAAATCTGCAACTTTTTCCTGATCATCATGTGTATTTACACTTACAAAATTTGTATTCATAATATTTTCAATTACAGTATTGTCCTTTTTAGAAATCAATTCCTTTAGTGAAAGCACACCTTCCAATTTCCCTTTTTTTGTCCGTAACATAGCAAGTATAAATATTTTCCTTGTCTTTCCCAGTTTTTTTAAGCTGTCCTATCGCCTCTTGAACTGTCATATTTTTCTGAAAATCCACATATTCAGTCGTCATAATGCTTCCAGCTGAATTATCTGGATATTTTAGAAGCTGGTTTTATCAAATGTCTATCTTTTCTATCTGTATTTTTTTCAAGATTTTTACAATATCCGATGGCATTTCCTCGATAATGTCGACAATATCGTCAAAATACAGTTCATCAAATATTTCTCGTGTTTCAACATCAGTTGAAGCGTGAATAATCATTTCCTGATGTTCACTGTCCAAATATGAAAAATACATCCATGCTTTATCTTTTTAAAAGTCTAAAAAAATCATTATTACAAGCTCTGGCGACTTAAATAAATTTATCACATCAGAAATTTCAACTGCATTTAATTTATCTAATTCTTTTTTTATTTCAAAATATTTTTTTCTTTCAAAAGATCTTCAATTATTCTTTTTTTATTTTTTTCATTTTTTTCTCACCTCATTTTTAAATAGTTATCATAAAACTTCGATTAGACAATCAATTTTTATATTTTTTTAAATTTTATAAAAAAATATTTACTTTATAACATTACTTAAAAAAACATAGTTGCAAATCTAAAGTAAATAGTAGAGTAAGTGCATCTAAAATCGTTGTTATTAAAGGTCCTGCCATTATTGCCGGATCCATTTTAAAAGTTTTAGCGATAACTGGTAAAAAGCACCTATTATTTTAGAAATTATAACTACAAAAAAATTAAAGTTACTGAAACTGTCATTGCAACATTTAAAGGTGTTTTTTTGTCAAAGTTATAATTCTCAAAAAAATTTATTACTGCAAAAACAATAGCTACTATAAATGAAATAAGAAATTCTTTTTTTAATATTTTTAAAAAGTATCTTTTGTATCAACTTCCCCCAACATAAAGCACGGACTACAATTGTTGAAGACTGTGCACCTGCATTTCCCCAGTATCCATCAGCATTGGAATAAACGAAGAAAGTATAACTACAGACTGCGAGCACATCTTCATATTTACTTATAATTCTTCCAGTAAATGTGGCAGAAATCATAAGCACAATAAGCCAGCTAATTCTTTGTCTTGCCATTGTAAAGGCGCTTGTTTTTAAATAAGACTCCTCCACAGGCGAAATCCCAGCCATTCTATGAAAATCCTCTGTCGCTTCCTGTTCCACAACATCCATTACATCATCAATCGTAATGATTCCTAAAAGTCTATTTTCATCATCAGTCACAGGAAGTACGATAAGATTATATTTTTTTATTATTTCCGCAACCTTTTCCTGATCATCATTTACATGAACACTATTACATTTTTTTATTCATAAGATTTTTGAATTGGCTCATCATCCTCGCTCGTAATAAGCTCTTTTAGGGAAATTACTCCTTCCAGCCTTCTACCTTCATCAATCACATAGCAGGTATAGACATTTGCCATATCTTCCATAACATCCCTAATTTTAAAAATTGCAGAAGAAGCTGTCATATCCTTTTTTAAGTCCATATATTCAGTTGTCATAATGCTTCCAGCTGAATTTTCAGGATATTTTAACAAAAGATTTATTGTGTGTCTGTCTTTTGCATCAGTATTCCTTAATATTTTTTTTACTACATTCGATGGCATTTCTTCGATAATATCGACAATATCGTCAAAATACAGCTCATCAAATATATTTTTAGTTTCCACATCTGTCATTGTCTTAATAATCATTTCCTGATGTTCGCTGTCCAGATATGAAAAATACATCAGGTCGCCCTATTTTTTTAGAAAGTAGCCGAAAAAAATCATTATTAGTTCAGAAGACTCAAACTGATTCAGCAGTTCTGAAACTTCCACAATGTTTAAATCATTTAAATATTTTCTAATTTCAAAATATTTTTCATCTATAAGTTTTTGAATAATGTTGTTTTCCATCATTATCTCCTTTCTTTTTTTGCATTCTCAAATTTTTTTAAATTTTTTTATGCAAATAAAAAAATCAGGAGAATAACAGCAACGAAGATACTCCCTTTATCCGTATTTGCATAAATTCATAAATTTTTAAATTATTTAAATTTTCAAATCTCTCTTCCGGGACTTCCTCGTTCAAAAACATCCACCTCCACAAAAACAATAAATTAGCATAAATTCCAAATATTTATATCCGTTATTTTTACTATATCTAAAAATCAAAAACAAAAAAATTAAGATAAATAACTAATAAAACTTATGCTTACAGAAATTCTACCAAACAAACTACCTATTGTCAATAAATTTTTAAAAAAATTTGAAAAAAATCTTTTTAATAACATTTTAGTGAACTACTCCCGCTTTTAGAAGCGGGAGCTTCTTGGGAAGTATCTGCTTTTGCTAGCCAAATATATTTACCAAGCTCTTCGGGCAGTCCCTGCCCTGTTTTTTTATTTCCTAATATTTCAACATTTCTTTTCCAATATCTCTTATATTCAGCGCCGCATTGTAATCTCTATCAATTTCAATTCCACAGCACTCACATTTATAACTTCTTTCTGATAATTTCAGTTCCTCTTTAACGTTTCCACATTTACTGCAAGTTTTCGACGATGGAAACCACTTATCTATCTTCAAAAATTGTTTCCCTAAAAACATCAGTTTATACTCAAGCATTCTCAAAAACATTCCCCATCCATTATCTCCTACACTTTTTCCAAAAATTTAATGCCTGACTCATCCCTTTCATATTCAAATCCTCAACAACCACAGCATTGTATTCTTCAGACAATTTTTTCGATAATTTATGCAAAAAATCTCTTCGACAATTTTTAATATACTCATGCAATTTTGATATTTTCGCTTTTTGCTTATACCAATTTTTAGAAAATTTCACTTTTCTCGATAATGATTTCTGTAATTTTTTCAATTCTTCTTCCAACATCCTAAAATATTTTTGGATAATCAGCTCTTTGGTTTTCAGAACTGACAAATAATTCAGACATTGAAAAAAATCAAGTCCAATTACTTTATCATTACTAGCTACTTTTTTTGAATTTCTTTTTCAAATTCTGTCAAAAATAGAAACATAGTAATTTCCATTACTGTTTGTCAATGTTACTGATTTTTATCTTGTAATCCTTCGGTATTTCTCTATGATATTTTAATTTTTATTCTTTTTCAATTTTGGCAAAACCAAATATTTATTCTCCTCAATTCGTATCGAATTATTCACACAATTTGTTGTATAACTTTTTAACATTATTCTTTTTAGATTTGAACCTTGGAAACTTCGTCCTCTTCTGAAAAAAAGTTCGTAAACGATCGTTTTACATTCAATTGAGCATTTGAAAGTGCTAGACTGTCCACTTCTTTTTAAAAAATTGATTTTCACTTTTTCAAACTGGCAGGTGTAACTATTTTATTTTTTTCCAGTTTCTTCATAAAATTTATTCGCAGTATACAAAAATCGTATTGTAAACAAAAACGAACACATCCAAAAGTCTTATTTATCAACAATTCTTGCTCTTTATTTGGATAAATTCTGTATTTGAATGCTAAATTATATTTCATAAAATTACACCTCCTTTTTGATTTTTGAATATTATTTTTAATTATTTCTCTTCGATATTTTATACAAAAATTGTATCATAGGCATATCCTTTTTTTTCAATTTTTTTACAAAAAAAGCAATTCATCTCCCACTTGTAGAAGTCGGAGACTTCTTGCTATCTTTTGGTTAAAATAAATTTTTCTATCCAAATAGTAAGCAAGACAAACTATTTTTGTTAAAAAAATAATTTGACTTTTTTTAATTTTTTAGGGTATAAATATATCATATGATTAAATATTCATATAACTAAATCTAAAAAAATTTAGGAACTTAAGAAATAAAAAAATAAGTAAAAAGGAAGGAAATTAAATGAAAGCAGTAGTAGTTAATAAAGAAGGAACTGGAGTAGAAGTTGTAGAAAAAGAGTTGAGAGGATTAAAAGCTGGGGAAGCATTGGTTGATGTGGAATATTGCGGTGTCTGCCATACTGACTTGCATGTGGCTCATGGGGATTTTGGAAAAGTTCCTGGAAGAGTTTTAGGGCATGAAGGAATTGGAATTGTAAGGGAAATTGCTGAAGGCGTGACATCATTAAAACCTGGAGATAGAGTTAGTATTGCCTGGTTTTTTGAAGGATGTGGAAGATGTGAATACTGTATTAATGGACAGGAAACACTATGTAGAGATGTAATAAATGCTGGATATTCTGCAGATGGCGGAATGGCTGAACAATGTATTGTTACGGCCGATTATGCAGTAAAGGTACCTGAAGGACTGGATCCAGTTCAAGCCAGCAGCATCACTTGTGCAGGAGTTACAACTTATAAAGCGATAAAAGTTGGAAAACCTCAACCAGGACAATGGGTAGTAATTTACGGTGCAGGAGGATTAGGAAACTTAGCAGTTCAATATGCTAAAAAAGTATTTAATACTCATGTAATTGCTGTTGATATTAATGATGATAAATTGGCACTTGCTAAAGAAGTTGGAGCTGATTATGTTATAAATGGTAAAAAAGAAGATCCAGTTGCAAAAATTAAGAATTAAGCGGAATTGGAGCTCATATTGCTGTAGTTACTGCTGTATCAAAAGTTGCATTTAACCAAGCTGTTGATTCGGTAAGAGCTGCAGGAAAAGTTGTTGCAGTTGGACTTCCATCAGAAACTATGGACTTGCCAATCGTGAAAACTGTATTAGACGGAATTGAAGTAATCGGATCGCTTGTTGGAACAAGAGAAGACTTGAGAGAAGCATTCCAATTTGGAGCTGAAGGATTGGTTGTGCCAGTAGTTCAAACTAGAACTATTGAAGAAGCTCCTGAAATCTTTAAGGAAATGGAAGAAGGAACAATTCAAGGACGTATGGTAATTGATATGCATTCACATTCTTGCTGTTGCGGACATAAACATTAATTAATTTAAAATTATAGTAAAACTTACTTAAAAACAGAACTCAAAAAAACTATAATTATTTTACTCAAACCTTAAATTTATATAATTTTTTTATCAGTTTAATTTTAGATGTGTTCGAGTATATTCAATGATTTTTAAGTCATCTATGTAAACAAAAAAATGTAATTAACTTAATTGTTAGTTACATTTTTACTACCATATAAATTTTTAAAATTCTTAAAATTCGATTTCAGTTCCTCCAATGGAAAAAAATTTGTACCAGCAGGATTACAAGAAAGCTGCTTCCTGGCTTTTTTTAAAAACAGCGCTATATTTTTAAAGTTTCGTTTTTTTCTTAATACTTTGATTACATCTTCTGCATCGCCAATTCTGTTACCATCTTTATCATAACATGGAACAAACATAGCTACATCTCTCAAGGTTTGACTTACTGCTTTTTTTATCACCATTACTTACATTTATTTTAAATGTTCCGCTAACAATTGTATTTTCCATCTTTCTTTTTCAATCACAGGCTGTGAATATTCATAATTTCCAACTTCAACTAAATTACCAAGCGTTCCCTCCGGACCTGGTTTTAGGTCCCTTATTTTTTTCTAATGCATTCCCAATATCATATACTGCCTCCGCTCCTATTGCAATTGGCAGAGCAGTTTGCTGTTACCAATGGAACACTAAGATGATAGTGCTGTCATAATTCCAGCTAATAAAAATGATTTTTCTTTCTCATAATTACTCCTTATTTAACTTAATTTTAAAAATATTTTCTTAATACTTATTATTAATTTTTTTAATTTTTCAAATTCAATTTCAGTATTTCCAACAGAAAATCTTGCATCAGCAGGCTTACATGAATTTACTTCCTGACTTTCCAAAGTGGCGCTGTATCTTAAAGTCTCATTTTTTTCTTAATACTTTAATATCATCTACAGCATCACCAACACTATTGCCATCTTTATCATAACATGGGATACGCATAGTAATATTTTTCAAATCTCTTCCTAATTCTTTTTTATCATCATTATTTACACTTATTTTAAATGTTCCGCTAACAGTTGTCCAGCCATTTTTTTCCTTAATCTTAGGCTCTGTATATTCATAGGAACCTTTTTCAACTAGACCAGCAATTGCTTTTTCTGGATTTTTCATTTTCCTTTGGCTTAAGTTTTTTTCAGCAGCACTTCCTACTGCTGCTACTCTGCAATAGGTAATACGACTGGTACAGCAGCTACAGAATAAGCTGTATTTGCAGCAACTGTTCCAGTAGTTCTTACTACATTACAAGATGACAGCATTGCTAGAATTCCAGCTAATAAAATGATTTTCTTTCTCATAATTACTCCTTTTCAATTTGTTTTAAACTTATTTACCATGTTGAGTATTATATCACAAAAAGATTATATTTTTTTAATATATGCTTATAATTAAATTTAATAAAAAGATTAATGTTTTGATATTTTTTTCCATAACATAAATAAAAAAATGTAATTAACTCAAATTGTTAGTTACATTTTTTTCTTATTTTTACTTTTTTTAATTTTTTTATCATTTTAATAAGATACTAATTTATCATTTATCAAAACTCTTGGATTTTTCTGAACTAAACAAAGGATAGCCTCTATCATTTAATTTTGCATCATAAACTGCTATTTTTTTGAACATTAATTTCATTTTTTTAAAATATATTTTGCCAATTTATTGTCTATATAAATTTTCCTTTTAGAAACTTCCTTTTTTTATATTCATTTTCCTTCTTTTCATAACACTTTTTCCACTCCTGAACTAATTTCATATACAGGAAAAATCAGCATATCCATAAAAAGTCCTAAATCCTATTATTGATAAAAAAATCTTTTGGATTTATTGTACATTCATAATAAAAAAATTTTTACTTGATGAATTTTCAAATTTTTCTATAGTCACTTTGAGAATTTTTCTCTTTCATCTTTCATTTTTTTCAACTAGTCTATATTCTCTATTATCCTTTGGATTATAAATTTTACCATCTACAATATTTTTTTATCCTCTGAACTTGAATTTGAATAATTATCACCACCTATAAGAGCATCTCTTAATTTTGACCAAAAAAATCTGCTTTTCATTGTTGATGTTACCATTATAAATGACAATAGGATCAATGTTAAAACTCTTTTTCTTTTTCATAAAAATCATCTCCTAAAACTTATTTTTTTAATTTTTTTGAACTAAACTTTTATTTGAAAATATTTTACCAATGATAATTGAACATATATAATTTAAAATTCATAAAAAAATTTGTAAATTTATTATTTAAAAAGTCTATCAAAAAAATTAACTCTCATACCAGCTGTAAATACATTATTTTTTTAGCCTTTTTATCAATTTTTTTCCATCATAATTCAAATACCAGGCAAATTTTGAACTAACTTCATTTAAAAACTCCAGCTCCTACCCATGTTTGGTTCTTTGAAAGTCCTATTCCCTTTACTTTAAATTTTGCATCTGGTAGTCCTGAATACGATGCTTTAAAATTCAAATCTTCATTATTAAATGCCCTTTGATGTGTTACGTATCCTTGTAATGTAGTTTTTGAACCATTTTCAAAATTAAATTTCTGACTAACTTTAACTCCAGCAAGTCCACTTGTTTGTTTGTAAGTCTTTTTATCCGCCTTTAATCCAAATTGGCTATTTTCCTCGTGAAATGCTCCTCTTTGAACTGTATCATGCGAGATTCCAGCAAATGGTGTCAATACAAAAATCACCTTTTTTTCACATCATACCCTGTTTCTAAATATCCTGAAATTACTTTATCATTATGCTCAATTTTTTTCCTCGTGAAATATCATTTTCAGATAAAATAATATCCCTTTTAACTTCACTATTTACAAATCCAAGTCCAACTCTTCCTTGCAAATACATCGGATTATCTTTATTTCCAACTCTTCCATACAATGAAATTCCAAAATTATCCGCATCTGATTTTCCACCATGTCTATCAAATTTCACATTCCCTTTTGAATAAGCTAAAGCCGTTCCTAAAATCAAATTTTTCTCCAAATTGCTTATCAATTCCAACCTGTCCTCCATAAACTTTAGTTTTTCCTTCAGCATACCCATTTTGTTTTTAATTTCCCATTAGCTCCAATGGAAGAAATCCATAATCCAAATTTATCACTAGCATTATCAAGCGTTCCGAGCATTACAAGTCTATTTGATAAATCCTTATTTATTGTTTGCGATTGTTGAAATGTTAAAAGCTTGAGCTGAAGCATAAATTTGTCCTGATAAACTATCTAATATACTTGAACTCAAAGATAGGGAATTTTTTTGAAATTTTTGCTGCACCTAAAAGCAAAAATTAGAAACATTTGCATTTCCTTCAGCTATTTTTTTATCTAATTCTTTAAAGGAAACCTCTACATTTTTAGCAGTATTCTTCTGCATTTCATCGCTATTTTTCAAACTATTTACATAATCTTCCACATTTTTTCTACTAATTGTAGCTTCAATTGAATTTCCTTTATTTTCCACTTTTCCATTAATCAATCCATCAGTTTCCACTTTTGCAAATTGTCCTTCTATTCCTTTTTCAGCTTCAATAACTGCCGATGTTGTTGGCGTTGCAGTAACGTATCCATTACTCAAAAGTTTTACTGTGCTTCCCAAAGTTTGATTTCTTTCTCTTCCATCAATTTTTATTGTTCCTTTTACTATTAATTTTGATCCAATTTCTGCTTCTGTCACTGAACCATATTTCGCTGTATAATTTCCAGTTATAATCGCTCCTGTTCCAATATTCTTTAATGTTCCTTTATTTACAACATCAACTGCCTTATTAACAGTTATCTCCTCCGTATAATAATTTTTTTAGAAATTTCTCCTATCACAGTTTCAGGATTTGTAATCAATGTTCCATTTGTTTCTATTTCAATATTTTTTTGGGAGTAAATTTTTTTCTTAACATCGAGTATTCCATCTTTTATTATTGTTTCATATTCAGAAGTATTGTCTCCTTTCAAAACTAGTGTTCCACCATCTACTTTTATTTTATAAAAAGAATTTTTTCCTTCTAAAACTAATGTCCCTTTTCCGTTTTTTTCTAAATCTGTATACGAGCCATAAATATTATTTCTAAAAACCCAAGTTTTTGTATCTGGAACATGAAACTTGCTTAACCTGTAATTCAAGTTTCTTGGTCCATTTAAAAGCAGTAGTAGCATTTAAAAGTCCATATCCAAATACATTATCCACTCCTGCTGCTCCGATATCAGTAGCTGTTGAAAGAATTATGTCTCTAATCATATCCATTTTCATTCCAGGAAATTTTTCACGTACCTGATCTACCGCTTTTGCAACATTTTCCGCTGCTTTTGCTGATGTTCCATCTTCACTTACCGCAGTTATAGTCCATTTACTAGCTACCCCTGCATTTGACAATGGCTCTAAATCCTTCCATTCCAATCCTGCAGTTCCAGATTTATTCACAAGTGCAACTACATTTACCCAAGATTTTTCCAAAGATTTTTCAAAATAAGGAAGTCCTCCTTCAAGTGACGGATTTTTATTTCCTCTGATATCCCCCGCTGGCCAAATATATAAATTATCTCCACCTGAAGCTGAATTTACCCTCGCAATATACTCGTCCATTAAATCTCCGCCAATTGTCGTTCGATAACTATTTGCAACAGTTAAATCTGAACTAAAATCTGTAACTTGCTGTGCAGTTCCTGTACTGTGCAAAAATATCTTTCCATTCATTGGAATTCCTGAAGATGTTTGATAATCTTGCTTTCTTATTGGCATCCCAGCTGTACTTGGAATTCTAACTATATCACTTGTTGTCGTTGTAAGTATTGTACCATTTGGATATTTTGACGAATATCCTCCATTTCGGATCACAATTTCACCGTTATAATAAACATCTGAAGCACTTGGTCCTTTTGGCTTTGGATCTGCTGGCTTTGGCTTTGGTGTTGGTGTTGGTGTTTTTTCTGTATCCTTATTACCACCACTGCTTCCACAACTTATTAAAGATAAAAGCAAGGCATAAATAAATATCTTTTTGATTTTTACTTTTTCATATATACCACTCCCATTATAATCTGATTTGAATCTTGACTTGATTTAATTTAATTATAATATATTAAGATTAAAGAAAAAAATGAGAAAATAAATTTAATAGTCTAAATTATTTGACTTTTTAAATTTCAAATGTTATAAATATATAGTGGCAAATAATATAGTAGAACCATATTAGATTTGTTTTGAAACTATATTAGAATTATAATAAAAATAAATATTATGAAGCAAGAAATCTTGAATCTTTGATAAAATAAAAAAATTCGAGTTATTAAGCATATCTATTAAATGGTTTGAAAAAAATAGTTTTTAAAATATATTTAAATTTAGGGAGGAGAAAAAAAGATGATTTACATTGACATTGAATCCAGCGTTGGATTATGATATGTATCTAAAGGATGATTTGCGGGCAGAACATTTGAATCTTGCTCACAAAAGTAAATTATAGAGCTGGCGGAAAAAGGGATTAATGTTTCTAAAGTATTGAAAAAAATCTGGATGTGGGAATCTACAGCAATTGGATTTGTTGCTGGATTTGTTGGAGATTTTATTGTTAAAGATTTAAAAAAAGATAACATAAAAATCTGAATTTGTGGAACTTGAAGGAAATACTAGAATTAATGTAAAGGTTAATGGGAATGACAAAGGAAACTGAACTTACCGGAGTTTCACCAGAAATTACAGCAGAAAAAAATTGCAGGAACTAACTAACAAAATTTCTGATTTAAAAGATGGAGATATACTTGTTTTATCTGGAAGCATCCCATCTTCAATCAGCGACAAAATTTATAAGCAATTATCTGAAAATGTAAAAAGCAAATGTTGAAATTGTGCTTGATACAAGAGGAAATTTATTACAAGACAATATTCACAATAATCTTTTTGTTAAGCCGAATATTCATGAACTAAGAGAAATGTTTAACGAAAAAACTGGAAACAAAGGCTGAAATCGTAGAAAAAAATGTAAATTCTTTTTTTAGACAGAGGAGTTAAAAAATGTCATTTTATCTAGAGGTGGCGAAGGCGCATTGCTTGTAAACAAGGACTTTGTGCTGGAAGCATCTGTTCCAAAAAGGGCAATTAATCAACTCAATTGGTGCTGGAGATTCTATGGTTTGCAGGATTTACTGCAGGATTTGTAAAAGGGCTTTCTCCAGAAGATTCATTTAGATTAGCAGTCGCTTCAGGAAGTGCTACAGCTTATTCTTATGGACTTGCAGAAAAGGATTTAGTAAATAAATTGTATGATGAAATTGAAATTTCAAAGGAAACTTTTTAAGAGTAAAAAAATCAAACTTGACAATTGAGTAAAAATAGTAATGATTTTTTTGTATTTAATTTTTAAAGTTATTCTATTACTGCATTTAAAAAAATAAAAAAATTATTTACTTTAAAAAAATAAAACTAAGAAAAAAATAAAAAAATAAGGATAGGTGTACAAATGAAAATATCTGACTTACTGATTAAAGATAGAATTAGTCTAGATGTGAAATCTACAACTAAAGTAGATATAATTAAAGAACTTGCCAGACTGCACGAAAAAACAGGTGTCCTGAATGATTATGACGGATATGTAGAGGCATTGATGGCTAGAGAAGCTCAAAAGCTCAACTGGAATTGGTGAAGGAATCGCAATTCCACATGCTAAGACAAAATATGTAAAAAAACCTGCACTTGCAATGGGTAGAAAACCAGAAGGAATTGATTACGATTCATTGGATGGAGAACCTGCAACATTGTTCTTTATGATTGCCGCTCCAGATGGCGCAAATAACACTCATATTGAAACACTTGCAAGATTATCACAATTATTATTGGATGATGATTTCAAGGAAGCTCTTGAAAATGCAAAAACAGCTGATGAAGTACTGGAAATCATTAATAAAGCTGAAGCAGAAAAATTTGCAGAAGAAGAAAAGAAAGATGCTGTAACTGCACAAGCTCCAACTGATGAAAATGCTCCTTACATAATCATGAGCAACAGCCTGCCCAACAGGAATTGCCCATACTTATATGGCGGCAGAAGCACTAAAAAAAGCGGCTGATGAAATGGGAATAAATATAAAAGTTGAAACAAACGGTGCGGATGGTAGAAAAAATGTCTTGACTGATGAAGATATTAAAAAAAGCTACCGGTGTAATTTTTGGCAATTAACAGAAATATCGAAGTTGACAGATTTGATGGAAAACCGTTAATTCAAGTGGAAGCAAAAGAAGGAATTAACAATGCAAAAAGCATTAATTCAACAGGTCTTAGATGGAAAAAGCCCCTATTTTTCCATGCAAGCAGTTCAAAAAAACTGCAGATTCTTCTGAATCATCTTCATCTGAGAAAAAAAGGACTTTACAAACACTTATTAAGTGGAGTTTCATATATGCTTCCGTTAGTAATAAGTGGAGGAATTTTTGATAGCACTGGCATTTTTTTAGTTGATACATTGTCTGGTAATGGTGGAGCAGGGAGCAGAATACGGTTCTAAAGCGCCATTAGCTAAAAATGTTAAAAAGATATTGGTGGACAGGCATTTGGATTGTTTGTGCCAGTTTTAGCTGGATATATTGCTTACAGTATTAGTGAAAGAGCGGCATTAGCGGCAGGACTAGTTGCAGGAGCTATTGCAACAGCTGGTGGTTCTGGATTTATTGGTGCATTGCTTGGTGGATTTTTAGCTGGATATGTTGTACAAGGTTTAGTAAAAAGCATTATCAGGTATGCCAAGATCTTTAAGCGGATTGAAAATGATATTATTGTATCCAGTTTTATCAGTATTAATCACAGGTGTAGCAATGGTACTTGTTATAAATCCGTTTGCGACAATAATTAACAATGGTTTAAATGCCTGGTTAAATGGAATGTCTGGTTCAAGCGCTGTTCTATTAGGGTGCAGTTCTTGGTGGAATGATGGCTATTGATATGGGAGGCCCTGTAAATAAAGGCGACTTATGTATTTGGTTCTGGAACATTAGCGCTACAATGACATCTGGTGGAAGTTTACCAATGGCGACAGTTATGGCTGGTGGAATGGTTCCTCAATCGCAATCGCATTAGCATCAACATTATTTAAAAAATAAATTTACTGCACAAGAAAGAGAAGCAGGACTTACAAACTACATTATGGGATTCTCATTCATCACAGAAGGTGCAATCCCTTATGCGCTGACAGATCCAACAAGAGTAATACCAGCAAGTGTTGTAGGTTCAGCAATCGCAGGAGCATTAACAGGACTATTTAATATAAAAATACCTGCTCCACATGGTGGGATCCTAGTAATGGCATTAAGCAACAACTTCTTCCTATATTTAGTAGCAGTTATAATTGGAAGTATTGTTTCGGCTATTGTTTTAGGAGCATTAAAACCTGCCATAAAAGAAGAATAAAAATTTTAAATATATTTTAATTTAAAAAAACAAAATAAAAAAACCGTCTTGTTTGATTAATTCATTTAAAAACGGTTTTTTTATAAATAAATTTTTAATATTACTTGAACTTATAAATAAATTCAAGAATTTCAGAATATCCTATACTAGAATCTGCTATTTTTAACCCCAATTCTGTAAGTTCATCATTAGAACAATTTAAACTAATTCCATTTAACTCAAGAAGAACCATCATAACATAAATTCCAATTCTTTTTATTTCCATCTAAAAAAAGCATGATTTTTTTAATAAAACTATAACATAATCTTGCGACTTTTTTTCTTCTATTGTTGGATATTTTTTTCAACTCCAAAAATAAGATTGATAAACATTATTTATTGAACTTTCAATTAAACCTTTATCTCTAACTCCATCAATTCCTCCAAATTTTTCTACCAGTTCAGAATGAAGTTTTAATATTTGCTTTTTCAGATAAAAAGAATCATTTTGCCAATTCCTCAAATGTTTTTTTGTATTTCTTTAAAATTTTAGATGAAACCATTTCCAATTCATTATCTTCTGCAAATTTTACTGGTTCTTCTTCAACTTCTTTTGCTAAATTGTAATCAACTAAAAATATATTTTTGGGGTATTATTTTTTTAAAAATAACAACAGATCCATTTGCATCTACCATTCTTGCCACTTTTTGAAAAAAATTTTGATTAGCTTCCTTCATTGAAACTAAGTTGTCTAATTCTGCTTTCATATTACTCACCTCTTATAAAAATATAATATCATAAATATAGGATAAATTCAACCTATTTTTTTAAAAATACTACTTAACTTTAAAAAAACTTCAATCTCAAAGCATTTCCCAAAACCGACACCGAACTGAATGACATTGCAAAAGTCGCAATCATCGGGTCTAACTTCAGTCCATTGAAAAAAATGCATAAAAATATTCCAGTCGCAAAAGGGATTCCAAGTACGTTGTAAAAGAATGCCCAGAATAAATTTTCCTTTATATTTGTAATTGTTGCCTTGCTTAATGCAATTGCTCCTGCCACATCCCGCAAATCGTTTCTAATTAAAACAATATCAGCTGATTCTATAGCCACATCTGTTCCATTTCCTATCGCAATTCCTACATTTGCTTGGGCTAATGCTGGCGAATCGTTGATTCCATCTCCGACCATTGCGACAAATTCATCTTTTTTCCTGAAGCTCCTTTATTTTTTTGAGATTTTTTTGATAAGGCAGAACTTCTGAAATTACATCATCAATTCCTACTTGCTTTTGCTATAAATTCCGCAGTTTTTTCATTATCTCCTGTAAGCATTATTGTTTTAATTCCCATTTTTTTCAATTTTTCAATGGCTTCTTTGCTTGTTTCCTTAATGACATCGGCAACTGCAACAATTCCTGCCAATTCATTGTCAATCGAAATATACATTGGAGTTTTTTTCCTTCATTTGACAAAAATATTATAGTCCTTTTGAGAAATTTTCACATCAATTTTTTTATTTTCCATTAATTTTTTTATTTCCAATTTGAATTTCCTTGCCTTCAAAAGTCGCATCGAATCCCATAACCTGGCATTGCCCTAAATTTTTTTCATAAAGGCTTAATTTCAATATTTTTTTACCCTTTGCCTCATTTACAATCGCTTCTGCCAGCGGATGTTCAGAATCATTTTCCACGCTTGCGGCAATTTTTAAAAGTTCATCTTCCTTATAATTTCCATAAGCAATCAAATCAGTTAATACAGGCTTTCCTTTAGTAATTGTCCCTGTTTTATCAAATACAATCGTTTTTAATTTTTGTATGTTGTTTCAAGAGCTTCTCCACTTTTAATGAGAATCCCGTTTTCAGCCCCTTTTTCCAGTTCCAACCATTATTGATGTCGGGTCGCAAGTCCCAATGCACACGGACATGCAATTACAAAGCACGGCGATAAAAAAACGACAATGCAGTAACTAATCCACTTCCGCTCACAAACCAGGCAACTCCTGTAATTATCGCAATCCCAATAACAATCGGCACAAAATACGCCGCCACAACATCAGCCATTCGTGAAATCGGAGCTTTCGACCCTTGCGCTTCCTCAACTAGCTTTATAATCTGTGACAAAACTGTATTTTTTTCCCAATTTCAGTTGCTTCAAATCTAATACTCCCATTTTTATTAATACTTCCTCCAACAACCTTATCCCCAACTTTTTTTACTGACTGGCAAACTTTCTCCGGTCAACATTGATTCATCCACAGAAGTCGCACCTTCCACAATTTTCCCATCAACCGCAATTTTTTCCCCAGGCTTTACAATTACAATATCTCCAACCTTCAGATTTTCAATTAAAATCTCCTTTTCCACACCATTTTCAATAATTTTAGCTTTTTTAGGCTGAAGTCCGATAAGTTTTTTTATTGCCGATGAAGTTTGCCCTTTTTGTCTTTGCCTCCAGCAACTTTCCAAACAAAAATTAACGTAATAATTACACCAGCCGATTCATAATACAAATCCATATGCGCTTCAGGATCCACAGTAACAATTCTATACGTTGCATAAATTCCATAAAGTATCGCCGCTGTCGCTCCAATTGCAATTAACGAATCCATTGTCGGTGATTTTCTTACCAAATTTTTAAAACCATGCGAAAAGAAATCTCTCCCAGCATAAATGATTGGCAAAGTTAGCACAAACTGCGCCAACGCAAAAATTAAGCGCATTTACCTTAGGATTCAAAAAAACTCAGGAAGCGCGCCCCAAGCATATGCCCCATCGAAATATACAAAAGCGGAATAACAAATACAATCGCTAAAATCAGTCTCTTTTTCAAACTCGTTATTTTTTCCTGATAAAGCTCAACTTTCCTATCTTCAGTCATATTTTCAACTAGCCCATACCCAGCCGATTCCACTATTTTTCCTAATTTTATCAAAATCATACTTTCCTTCATCATACTCAACATTCAATTTTTTTCAGTTGCAATATTAACCGAAGCATTAATATCCTCATTCTTGTTAAGCGCCTTTTTCCACAGCATTAGCACAAAGTGCACAGCTCATCCCAGTTACTGTATAAATTTTTTTCTGCCATATTTTTTTCCTCCTCTTAAACTTTACTGTCAAAAAAATATTACTGTTTCTTAATTTTTAATAATTTACTTTTTACAATTACTTATTACAAATATTATTATTTAAATTTTTTTCAATTACTCAAAAAAATTTATAAATTTAACAAATTATTTTTTTATATTTTCAAACATGCCTATGCCCTTTATGCCCACAATTACACTGCCCTTTCACGCAGTCACACAAAACCTCCTTCACAGCTGTCTTCCTCTTTTCCTCCACAGCCTTCAAAATCAGCTCCAAGTCATCAAAACTAAGCTCACTGTTCTCAATAACCTTCCCAATCATCTCCCCAACCTTCGTTTTACAAATCTTACTAAAAGTCCCCAATATATAACTGTTAGCCACTTCCTTTTCTGTAAAATCCGTCGAATAAATATACCTGTTCCCAACTTCCCTCTTTTTCAAAACCCCCTTTTCCAGCAGCCTATTCAACAAAGTCTTTATCGTAGCCTGCTTCCATCTCATCTTCTCACAAAGCACCTTCGCCACAAACCTGCTCGTAACTTCGTTATTTGCCCATACAACACGCATTACTTCCCATTCTGCATCAGTTATATGCCACTTCTGCTCAATTCCGCTACTCTCTTTCATAATCACCACCTCATCTAAAACGTTTACATTTGTAATCTTATATACTATTAGTTTACAATAGTAATCGTTTTTTTGTCAAATATTTTTTTCTAAATTAAAAAAACGCCAAACATCAAGAACTATATTTTTTTCTAGTCTTTTTTTGTTATTAATAATTTTTTTACCACTTCACTAAAAATTATTTAAAAAAATAATCATCAAATATATTTAATATTTATTACAAATATTATTTAAATTGAATTATAAATTATTTTATTAAAAACTTATTATTTTAAACAAAGAATTAAATTTTTGTTTTTAAAATAGTCCTCTATGGCCCCCTTATAGGACTCCCCTCATCCGCTCCCCATTCCCACCAGGATTTGCTGGACTTTGTTGAGGGTGTTTGAAAGGTTTTTTTGAAAAAAATAAGGCTATTCTGATACTTTTTAGGCATCTTGAAGGATGTCTAAATCTAAAAATAGGCGGCTGTGAAGGCTGGAAACCGTGAAAATTAAGAACCTAGGGCAAGAAGTCTTGCTTTGTCGGCAAGGGTAAAGTAACCTTTGTCAAGGTGACTAATTGGAACTTGGCTTTTATGGGCGGCTGTAAATTTACAAATTTTAGGAGGAAAAAATGAGTAATAATCTGCGACAGATTGCAAAGGACTTGCGATCGTTTGTAAAAAGATGTAAAGATGTACATTATTCTGACAGCCTGCTTATCTCTTTCTTGATAACAGGACTTTTAACAATTGCGCCAAAGCTTCATGCTGACGTGGCAAGCGAACAGCAGGAAATCACTGCACAGACTTATGACGCAATAACTGATCTGCGGCAATCATTCATGCGTGCAAGAAAAGAAAACGAAAAATCACTAAAAGGAGCCCAAAGCGAACTTGTTCAGCTTTTGAAACAAGGGGATCAAGTAATAAAGAGCCCATGGGCATCATTCCAGTTTGGAACAGGATTTACCAACAACGACTGGGGAACAACTTATAGAGGTAGAGGTGGAAAATACCTTGAATACTATAGAAGAGACAATGACTTGACTAAATATGTGTTTGACAAGGATAAACATTTATATGGGGCAACTAACTTGAACATACCTCGTAACCAAGAGCCAAACTCATTGACAATCAATCCGGCTAATGTGCATGAGCCTTATAAGCCTTATGTGCCTGAAAGATTGGATAATATCAATGTTCCTAAAGATCCTTCGTTTAATCCAAGTATAGTAAGTCCTAATCCAATAAATCCAAACTTTGTAGTAAACAAAGAAACTTTGAACCTATTTCTGTTGAAATGGACAGATCTGGAGCTGCACATGGTATAGGTCGTGCTAATAACTGGATAAATTATAGCAATGCTGGAATTCGTGCCACATCAAATGTTGATACATCAGGTGCAACTTATGAGAATGGTTCTCCAAATAGCACACTTCACAATACTAGATGGTGGTGGGGTGCCGGTGCTCAAACAGTAAGTGGTGATATAACTGGCGGAACTATTAATATGGGAACTGGTTATTATGGTGGATATTATACTGGTACTACTACTCCTAGCCCTTGGTGGGGATATGGTTATATTTATTATGATGGTCTTAAAATAGGAAATGGTACTTATTGGGGTAGAGATGATACTAATGATACTTACAGTTTTTATAGTACAACTACCAATGTTGATAACTCTAGTAGAGCGGAAGAATATTTTATTCATAAATATATGGAAGAATATAATAAAAAAATTATACAGATGCTTACAATGCAATTCATAATAATGGTACAATTAGTTATCATACACCTACAGGAGCGACACCATATTATTCTATTTCAGGAGTAACATTAACTACTTCAACAGTAAACTTAAATACACCTATGTCTTATTCAATCAATACTCATGATTCTAAAGTTGGAATCAAAGATGCTGCATTAGTAAGTGGCGTTACTTTTAAGATAACTGATACACCAGATGATCATGGTTATACTGGTCTAGCAGTTACTACAGGAACTAAATTTGCTCGAGGAAATACGTATACTATTTCTCCTAGTACAAATAAAACTAACGTATCAGGAAGTAATGGTATTTTAGTAACTGGTGGTACTTTGAATAATGAGACCGATGGTCTGAATGCTAATAGTAGAAGTACTATAAGTGTATCTGGATTAAATAATGATGGTGTTTTAGTAACTGGTGGTACTTTTTATGATTATGAAACACAATATACTGTAGCAGGAAACGGAGATATATATACAGGAAATAATGGTGTTTCTGCAACTGGTGGTACAACCAAATTATATTATGATAAATTTGATATAAGTGGAAATAACAATAATGGTATTGCTAGTAGTACTACTAATGTTACTGCCTATGGATCTCAAATTGATGTAAATGGACATGATAATAACGGAATAATTGTTGCTGGTGGCGGAAATATTAATTTAACTCATGAAAGTACTCATAATCCTGTTGCTACCTATAATAGTGGAGATCATTCTTTTTGGAGTATGGAGACATAATATAATAAATGTAAATGGATATAATAATAATGGGTTATATGTTGCTAAAGGTACATCTGATATTTATGCAACTAATATAACAGTAGTTGGTGGTGTCGATATAACAAAAGATAATAAGACTATCACTACTTATAATAATGGTATATTGGTAGGTTCTGAATATGGAGAATCAGCTTCTGTTGATATAGGAGCATCATCAATAGATGCAAAAAAGACCAATGGAAAAGGTGCAGGTATATATTTATATGCTGGAGATATAACATTCACTACTCCAAACAATGGTCAAACTGTTAATATTTCTGGTGATGGTTCAGATACTTTATTGGTTGTAGATGCAGCTGGTGGTAAAGCGACTACTACTGGAACGCCTCTAACAGCTTCTAATACTGTTACTTTTAATAATAATTCCGCTTATGCGAATATTGCTGGAACACGTTTTAATACTACAGATGGTGGCAATACTGGTATTTTGATACAAGGCGGACATGCTGTTTATACATATAATCCTAGTACTGAAGGTTCTAATACGACTATTACTGGTATTTGGGATATGAATATGACTGGTGGCGATAATAACGTTGCTATTAAAAATAACGCTTATGCCCGTACTTTAAAAATTGAAAATAATATAAATCCAACTAGTCCGACTGCTGCAACAAGTGTTACTTCATTTAATAATGCAGGACATATTCAAATGAGCGGTACCAATAATATTGCATTCTTGAATTTAGGATATGTTTCTAATAAAGGTGGTTCAAGTTTAAAATTAGATGATGTTGCTTTGAATGGTAATGGATCTTCTGGTGCTGTTTTCTATACAAATGCAGATAAAAAGAAAGGGCAAGTTGATAAATCTACAGTTGATACAGGAGTATTCTACGGTACTGTGAAACTTCAAGGTGCAGTCGGAACAAATTCAACAAGTGCTGGAAGTGTAGGTATTTATGCTAATACTGGTCAAAATGCTCATTATGATGGAACTGTTTATGGAGGACTTCAAAATAAAGCTGGAACTACTCCTATACCTGTAGACAATGCTGCTAATTTAAAAGTTTCTGAATTGAACTTTGGATTAGGTAAATATGCAGATAACAGTATTTTGGTATATGCTTCTAATGGTACAGGAATAGATGTGGGAGAAGATAATGGAACAGCTTATCAATCTAATAAATACATAGATCCTGGAACAACTACTCTAACAAATGTTAATGGTAGTAAACTTCCAAATAATGCTATTACTGATGGTGTAACTACTGATACTCAAGTTTTATGGGGATATATTAAGAAAAATGGAGAAACTTCTAGTAATTCAATTATAGGTTATGCTACTGGAGATACATCTAAAGTTGCTCACAGATATTATAATATAGGTGGAGTTTATGGTTCACACATAACTTTTAAAAAAGATATTAACATGGTTTCTAAAAATGGTACAGCTTTAAGAACTGATGATGGTGCTGTTATTGATGCAAAAGCTGTAAGAGCAGGAGGATATAAATCTATTCTTGCATATGCAAATGGAATTGGTTCAGGAAATGGAACTCCTTCAACAGTAAACATAAATGGTAATATAGTGGCTGCCGATTATAATACTTTAGGATATTATTATGACTCAACTAATACAAATAATGCATATAATAACTATGGTGCTGTCGCTTTAGATGGAGGAAAAGTAAACATTTCTGGAACTGCTATATCTACAACACCGATAGAAGAAGAAAGTCAAGGTAACGGTGGATCAGCAATAAGAGAAACTGGTACAACACAAAATAATTTTTCAGGCTTGAAGTTTAAAGACGATGAATCTTTTGATTTATGGTATGGCGACTTATGCTGATGGAAATGGTTCTGAAGTTACATTTAATTCAGGTGTATCAGTAATTGATGGAGAAAATGGTGCATTATATGCAACAAATAAAGGTAAAATAAACTTCCAAGGTGAGATAATTAACCAAAATAATTTACCTGAAACTATTACTACTGGTACTCCAACTGGTATAACTAGCATGACTGAGTGCTCCTCATACAAGAATGGGTAAAAATAATGTAACCGGAAGCAATGATAATGATCACAGAAATACAACTCCATTCTATGTTTATAGAAATAATGGTTCAGATGATGCAAGTATAATTTTCAATGGAATTACAAAAATTGATATGTACGATGGTATCTTGTTAACAGGAAATACTTATGATCCAAATCCTTCAGTGTTAGGAGCTGGAAATAGTATAAATAGAGAATGGGATTATGCTAAAGAAGCATGGAAAAACTAGTGCAGATGCAAATGAACAAAAATATTTATGCACATGCTAAATATAAAAATACTGATAAAGTAAGTGTTAAAATTATGGAAGGCGATGTAAATATAGGACTTGTTAACCAATATAAAGATGCATTGAAATGGAGTACAAGTACTCTTGCTGGAAATAATATTTTAACTGATATAGGAACATATGCTGGAGGAATGACTATTACAGCTGATAATGCTGTAAAAGCTGCAAATATTAGTCTTATCAATGATAAATTAGACATTGATACAAATGTAAATATAGAAGATGTTGTTAATACTAGAACTTCTGCTGGAACTGAAGATGGATTCAATAGCCTGAAAATGGAAAGTACAATGGTTACTGTTAATGCAGGTAAAACTATAGAGGGAGATGCTGCAAACAGAGACTTAACTGATGCAACAGGTGGTACTAACTATCAAGCTAGAAATGCTGGACTTTCTATGGCAAACACACTTTATAGATGGGATGATGTGCAATCTAAAGATAATCCTCTTTGGAGAAAGACTAAGAATACTGAATCAGGATTTATAAATAAAGGAACTGTTAATATAACTGGTGGTCAAAAAGATAATGCTGTAACTGCATTAAATGTATCTTATGGAACTATTCAAAATGAAAAAGACATAGAAGTAGATCACGGTAATGGTATGGTTGGTACTGATAACAGTATCTTAACAGTTACAAAAGATGGTAAAATTACAGTTACAGGTAAATATCAAAAACCAAATGACTTAACAACAAATTCTACAAATTCAAAGAATAGTACTGAGACTACTCCTACTGGAGCAAACTATGGTATAGTTGGAATTTCAAGATATGACAGAACTAACTATGCTGACAGTTATGCAGGTGTAAGTGATCCAACAAGTAAATTACAAATTTCTTCTGCTGGTATAATTAAAGTTGATGGTGGAGAATCTGTTGACGGTGCTGTAACTGCAACTGGTATTTATGCTAAAAATGATAGTGCATCACAAAATAATGTAACTATTGATTTTGATGATAGTCAAGTTAGTACTTCTGGAATTGAAGTACAAAATGCTAGTTCACCTTCAAGTAGCCGTGGAGTAGGTATTGCATTGGTTAATCAAAATCCAAATGGTAATGGAGGAATAATTACATTAAAAGGACGTGCTGGAACTTTAGGAGCAGATACAACTGCTGCTAATAATATTTTCACAAAAGAAAATGGTATAGGTATTTATGCTGAAAACGCAAAAATTACATTAAAATCTGATGATTTCACAGTTATAACTAAAGATGATGGTGTTGGACTTTGGGTAACTGATAATTCTGAAGTTGCAAAAGGTGCTAATCACACTAAGACATTCCAATACAACTATTTTGGTAAAAATGATAAAAATGGATTTGCAATGGCATTTGGTGGAAGAAATCAACAACTTACAACAGCTTCAAATGACTTAGATATTAAATTTACAAATAAAGCTGATATGAATGTATCATTGCAAGCAGAAAAAGCAGGTACTACAACAGGTACTACAAAAGGAATCGCAGGTATCTTAGTAAATACTAATGATGGTGCAGACACTGTAACTAACAGAGGTAACATTGAAGAAGATAAATCTAAGACTAATGTAAGAGCTTACGGTGCAGTAGTTAATAAGGGAACATTTGTAAACTACGGTAATATTAAACTTAAAGATTCATTAGATCATCAAGCAAACCAAATTACTTCTGAAGATATGAAGAAAGTTAATGTAGGAATCTTTGCAAACTCTACTAACAAACTTGATACAACTATCACAAACCGTGGAGATATTACAATTGGAGATTCTACAAATAACAAGAATATCGGAAGCTGGGCTATTTACGGATATAATGTAAATACTGACAGCAAGGAAGATGGAACTAAATCTAAGATTACAATTAACAGAAACAACTACGGTATTTACTCTGGAGACGGAAATGTTAATATTAAGAATACTAAATTGTTAGTTGGTAATGACACAGTTTTAGGACATGTTCAAACTACAGCAGGAGTTTCAACAGCGCCAGGGGCTTACCCTATTAGCAGACAAACTACTACTGCTGGTAGTGTTAATGGTTATTCAGATCCAAACGACCTATTGTCTGGATTAGACAAGCCAAGAGAACTTGACTCTGCAATTGGGGTATACATTGATAAAGGAAGCATTGCAAGAGATATTAATGTAAGTGCTGACATGGATATTGACAGATTCTCTTTTGGTATCGTTATGGCTGAAAAGAATGGAGGACCTACAACAAATGTAACAATAGGATCTCCAACAGATGCTCCAACAATTGTGCTAGCTTCTAACAAGAATGCAGGAGGACAAGTTAAGTCAACAGCACCATCTAACCCTAAAGTTCCAGAAGAAACTAAGGAACAAGGAAACTCAGTATACTACTATTCAGCAGATACTGAATCAAGAGGTAAGTCTTATGCTAACGTATCAATGAACGGAGACTACAACACAGCTTACTATACTAAAGGTTCAATGGATAACTATGGAACAATTGACTTGAGATCTAAATACGATGTTGACAACAACAACGTGGCAAGAGGATACGGAAACGTAGGTATTTTCTCAGCAAATACAAGTGCACCATCAACAAACTACGGAACAATTACTACAGGTATGTCTGATACTGTAAATATGCAATATTCAGCAGCGATGGCAGCAGGTAGAAACCACTACAAGACAGATGGAAACTTTGACAAGACAACAGAAGAAGGATACATTGTAAATAAAGGAGATATTATCGTTAAGGAAAAAGAAGGTATCGGTATGTTCGCAACTGGTGCTGGATCTAGGGCAATTAACTACGGTAATATCCGTCTTGAAGGAGAAAGCGCAATTGGTATGTACCTAGACCGTGGAGCGATCGGGGAAAACTATGGAAACATCGAAGGTAATGCCCAAAGCTTGAAAGGGGTAGTAGCAATTAATGGAGGTTACATTAAGAACTACGGACATATTAATGTAACAGGATCAGGATCTTACGGAATCGTAACTGATGGATCAAGATTTATTGTAGATGCAAACGGAAATCCAACAGAAGTTCTTCAGTCAACAGATTCAAGATACACTTCAACATCTGCAGTAACAGCAGGACAAACTAACGGAAAAGGTGGAACAGACCTTTACGGAGGAACAGAAAGCTCAATTGAAGAAGGAACAAGCGGAAATCCTAAGACAACAGGAGTTGGAACAACAATAACAGCTCCAGACATCGTGCCTATAACTAAGGTAAGCGTTGATGGAATTGACACTCCAATCTTCAATATTGAAACTGATGCGGCAAACCCTGGAGACTGGGCTAAGACTGTAACAGTAAGCAGCAGCATCCAAACTGGAGGAACAAGAATAATTGACCTTTCAGCTAAGAACGAATGGGGTAACCCAGTATGGGAACATGCATACAAAGACCCATTATCAGAAGTAACATCAATCGGAATGTATGTTGATACATCAGGAGTTAGATACACTAACCCAATTGACGGAATCCAAAACTTGCCTAAATTAGGAAAAGTTGACTTGTACTTCGGACCAGAAGCAACATTGTATACAAACTCTAAAGCAATTAGAATTGGAGACAAGGTTGATGCAAATGGAACTGTAACTAAGAGCAACATCTTGAAGCCATTTAACGATGCATTGTCAAGATTGCCAGGAGGAGCGAAGGTAAACGTTCTTTCAGGAAGCTTGACTTGGCAAGTATTAGCAAAACTTGACTCTAACAACCAATTGTCAGAAATTTACATGAGTAAAGTACCTTATCATTCATTCGCTTATGACAATGATAAGTCTCTAGTAAACTTCACAAACAACTTGGATAACATCTATGAAATTGCAAAACAAGAAAGCGCTGAAAAAGTTATCTTCAACAAATTGAACAGTTTAGGTAACGGAGAAGGGCATATCTTGGCTCAAGCATTTGACCAAATGAGAGGTCACATTTATGGTGGAGTTCAACAAAGAATTAAATCTACATCGGATATCTTGACTGGAGAAATGAACGGATTAAGAAGCGACAGAAACGTTTCTAAGGATTCTAACAAGTTCAAGGCATTTGGACAAAGAAACGAGTTCAAGACAGATACAGCAGGAATGCCTGACTGGTACAGCAATGCCGGAGGATTTGCATTCGTTCATGAAGATGAAACTGTAAGACTTGGACAATCATCAGGATGGTCAGCAGGTGTAGTAAACAACTACTTCACATTCAAGGATTTATCTAAATCTTATGAAAACCAAGCAATGGCTAAAGTTGGAGTGTTCAAGACAATCCCTCTTGATGCGAACGGAACATTTGTTCTTAGCCTAGGTGGAGACGGATTCTTTGGAAGAAATGACATGAAACGTAGATTCTGGGTAGTAGATCAAGAATTCAGAGCGAAAGCAAGCTACTATTCTTATGGTGCAGGACTTAACGCAGGACTTGAAAAGGCATTTGTAATAAATGACGGATTCAGCATAGTTCCAAATGTAGGAATCAGAGCTGAATACGGAAGATTCTCATCAATCCATGAAAATGGAGACATGGCATTGAACGTTAAGAGCGACGACTACGTATCAGTTAAGCCAAGCGCAGGAATCGACTTCAGATACAGCCAGGAAGTATTCAAGAACTCAAACTTGACAGCAAGCTTAGGATTTGCATATGAAAACGAAATTGGAAAACTTTACGATGTTGAAAACGAAGCAAGAATCGTAGGAGCATGGACAGACTACTTCGGAATCAGAGGGGACAAGGAAGACAAGAGAGGAAACTTCAAGTCAGACTTGAAACTAGGATTAGACAACGGAAGATTCGGATTCAACGTAAACACAGGATACGACTCAAAAGGACACAACTTCAGAGCAGGATTAGGATTGAAAGTATTATACTAATAAATTCTAGGAATGCTGGAAATAGCTTAAACAAAACGGGGGAGGGCGCCAGAGATAGGGCTCTTCTTTTTTGTATGAAAAAAATTAAAATATATGGTAAAATAATAGTGTAAAAAAAGATGAAGCCATTAATTTTTTTATAAAGTTTTTTTATGGGGAAGCATTGAAGACAAATTCCTATTTAAAAATGGGGAGGATTATGAGAATGTGTATTCTTTGAGGTTGCCTAATCGGGAAGTTAGGGAGTTTTTAGACAGAAATTTATTAAAGTTTTTTTATTCTTAAAGAAAATATTTAATGGAAAAATTTTTGAAAAAAATATGGTAAAAATAGTAATACAAATTAAAAAAATTATTTATTTTAGGAGGAAAAAAAGATGAAAAAAATTATGAGAGGTGTACTGTTATTCGGTATGTTAGGAGGGATGCTTTTTGTCTTGCGGGAATAAAAAAAGGTAATGATTCTCAAGAGCAAAAAAAGGATTCTAAAAGTTAGTGAAAAGGTTTATAAAAATTGGACTGTCGCAAATTGTGGATCATCCAGCATTGAATGCGGCAAAGCAAGGATTTAAGGATGCGCTGGCGAAGGCTGGTGTGAAGGCTGATTATGATGACAAAATTGCAAATAATGATATGAGTAACCAGACTTTTGATTATGCAGCAGTTTGCAGCGGATAAAAAGGATCTTGTTTTTTTGCGATTACTACTCCAACGGCACAGGCGGCTAAAAAAATCAGGTTGGGAGTGAAATACCAGTTGTATTTGGGTCAGTTACAGATCCTAAAAGTGCAGGACTTGAAGGGATTCCTAATGTTACAGGGACAAGCAGGGGCGGCACCAGTTATTGAAAAATTTGAAATTAATGAGAGAGTTGTTACCAGGAGCTAAGAAAAATAGGGATAATTTATAATTCATCTGAACAAAATTCGGTTTCTGAAGTAAATAATTTGAAAAAGTTAGCGGGGCAATATGGATTTACAGTAGTTGAAAAAGGCTGTTACAAATGGTACAGAAATGGTTGTACTGCAAATCTTATTGCAAAAAGATATTGATATTTACTATGCTATTCAAGATAATACGGTGGCTTCATATTTTTGCAAAGCAATACTTGACGTGTTTAATAAATCAAAAAAAATACCAGTTTTAGCTACAAATAACGTATATTCAAATGCAGGAGGGCTAATTTCCCAAGGAACTACCGACTATAACATTGGTTACCGTTCTGGAGAAATTGCAGCTGAAATTTTATTAAAAGGTAAAAAAACCAAGTGAAATCCCAATAGAAACTGTTAAAAATTTACAAATTGAAATTAATAAGCAAAAATATGCAATTATTGGGGATAAAAAAATACCAGACAGCATTTTAAAAGCAGGCTAAAATGGTGGAAACTAAAAAAATAATTTTAAAAAAATAATTCGATAGTTCTATTTCAAATAGGGTCAAAGACTTCTTTAAATATTAGATAAGTTTAACAAAAAAACTGGAATTGTTTAAATTTAAATAACTCCAGTTTTTATTTACTCAGTTAATGAATTTTATATCCCGCTAAGTAAATCTATTCCAATATTTAGTTTTTTTATTTTCTTGTTTTTCTTTCGTTAGCATTCAAATATTTTTTTCTAAGTCTGATAAAGTTAGGTGTGATTTCCACCAATTCATCATTTTCAATATATTCAAGTGCCAGTTCAATGTAAATTCCTTTGGAGGCGCTAATTTCACGGCATCATCACTTCCAGCACCCTCATATTTGTAAGTTTTTTTTACCTTTACATACGTTTACAACTAGGTCGTTTTTCTCTTGAATGTTCTCCAACTATCATTCCTTCGTAAACTTCCACTCCTGGCCCGATAAATAGGATTCCACGTGGCTGCAAGTTGTTTAATGAGTAACCTAGACTTGTTCCTGGCTCCATTGCGATTAAAACACCTCTTCTTCTTCCTGTAACTTCTCCTTTAAAAGGTTCATATTCATAGAAAGAATGATTTAAAATTCCTGTTCCTCTAGTTTCTGTCAAAAATTCATTTCTAAATCCGATTAATCCACGTGATGGAACTTTGAACTCAAGTCTTGTGTAGCCGTCACTTCCTTGATTCATATTTACCATTTCACCTTTTCTAAGTCCTAATTTTTCAATTACAACTCCTACAAATTCATCGGCAACATCAATAATTGCAAGTTCGATTGGCTCCATTTTCTGTCCATTTTTTTCCTTAAAAGATAACCTCAGGCTTTGAAACTGCCACTTCGTAGCCTTCCTTCTCATATTTTTCAAGCAAAATAGATAATTGAAGTTCTCCTCTTCCTTTTACAATAAAGGCATCTGGCGAGTCTGTCATTTCAAGTCTCATACTTACGTTATGATTTACTTCCTTTTGCAATCTTTCTAAAATATTTCTAGAAGTTACAAATTTCCCGTCTTGTCCAGCAAATGGTGAATCATTTACAACAAAAAGTCATCGCAAGCGTTGGCTCATCAATGTCAATTAGAGGCAATGGTTTTAGGATTTTCCTTGCTTGCCACAGTTTCTCCTATGTCAATTTTTTCAATTCCTGCAATTGTTACAATGTCTCCTGCAAACGCTTCTTCCATTTCAACTTTTTTAAGTCCATCATATCCATAAATTCTAGTAATTTTTCCATTTACCAAGTCGCCGTTTCTCTTAATTAACGTAACTTCCTGATTTTTTTCAATTTTTCCGTTATATATTCTTCCAGTTCCTAGTTTTCCTACATATTCATCATATTCTGTATTTGTAATAAGCATTTGCAAAGGTTCATTCACATCACCTTCAGGATCATCAACGTGCTTCATAATTTCATCATAAAGCGGTTTCATATCCTTATCCTCATCTTCCAATTCTAATTTAGCATACCCATTTTTAGCCGATGCATAAACTACTGGAAAATCAAGCTGAACATCATTTGCTCCCAGATCCACAAACAAATCAAATACAGAATCCACAACAGCATCAGGATCTGAATTTGGCCTGTCAATCTTATTAACAACCACAATTGGACGAAGTCCATGTTCTAATGCCTGTTTTAACACATATTTAGTCTGTGGCATAACTCCTTCAAAAGCATCCACCAAAAGCAATACAGAATCCACCATTTTCAAGATTCTTTGAACTTCTCCACCAAAATCCGCATGCCCTGGAGTATCTACAATATTTATCTTATATCCGTCATAATGAAATGAAGCATTTTTAGAAAAGATCGTAATCCCTCTTTCCTTCTCCAAATCATCGCTATCCATAATTCTTTCATCTACTTTTTCATGTTCCCCAAATGTCCCCGCCTGTTTCAATAAAGCATCGACAAGAGTTGTTTTCCCGTGATCTACGTGCGCAATAATTGCAATATTTTTAATTTTGTTCATCCTTTATTTTAACAATTCCTTGTTAATATTTCCTCCTTAAATTTAAAATTACTATCCCCCTAAGGGTTGAGGAGCAGAGGTGAAATTCATGTCCTATCTATTCAAGCTATAATAAATAATAGCAAATAGAATAAATATTGCAGTGAAATCTACCATCCCACTACCTCCTGTATATGATTTATGAGTTCTGCCAAAAACTCACCTAAATATTATAACAAAAAAAGGCTGGAAAAAAATCCAGCCTAATTTATAGCATTTTTTTAATCATATACATTCCCCATAGAGGTTTCTTTTCACATTTATTATAACATATTTTACAAAAAAATGTCAAATATTTTTCAGACCCCTAAGGGTTGAGGAGCAGAGGTGAAATTCATTCTCTATCTATTCAAGCTGTAATAAACAATTACAAACAGAATAAATATCGCAATGAAATCTGCCATCTCACTACCTCCTTTATATAACGTTTCGTGAATCATGCCAAAATTCACTTAATTATTATAACAAAAAAAGACTGGAAAAAAATCCAGCCTAATTTATGGCATATTTTTAACGTTATATAAAGTTCCCCTTAAAGGTCTTTTTACATAATTTATTATAACATATTTTACAAAAAATGTCAAATATTAAATCCAAAACCCCTAAGGGTTGAGGAGCAGAGGTGAAATTCATTCTCTATCTATTCAAGCTGTAATAAACAATTACAAACAGAATAAATATCGCAATGAAATCTTCCATCTCACTACCTCCTTTGTAGAATTTTTTTGTGAATTGTGCTAAAAACTCACCTAAGTATTATAACAAAAAAAGACTGGAAAAAAATCCAGCCTAATTTGTAGCACATTTTTTTTATTATTCTACAAAGTTTCCCCTAAAGGTTTTTTTACATATTTATTATAGCATATTTTACAAAAATGTCAATTACTGAAATTTTATTTTTTTTATTTTTTTATGGAAAAAAACTTTTTAAAAACTGTTATAATTAGAAAAAGGTAATAATAATTTATAAATTATAAATTATTAAATAAGTCTATGAAAAAAATATTAAAGGAGAATTTATTTTTGAGCAAAAAAATTATTTTTTTATATTTGTGTTTTTTTATTATTAGGGAACTTTTTCCTGTACTCCGCTTTCAGAAGGGCTTTCAATGAAAAGTCAGGTTTATAATGCGGATAATGTGGATTTTTACTATGATTTGACTTATAAGAAAGATGGGGAAACGCATTATGAAAGACAGATCTGGGATCAGGCTTATAAGATTTTGGATGAGGCGCAGGATTTTTTCCTGATGGATATTTTTGTGTTTAATGATTTTGTTGGGAAAGGAGTGGAAGAAAAGTTGCATCCGTTGCCGCTTGCAGAAGAATTTGCAGAAAAAGATACTGGAAAAAGCGGAAAAAAGATCCGAATGTGGAAATTTACCTGATACTTGATGAAAGCAATACGTTTTACGGGGCTTATGACAATAAGATGCATAAAAAACTGGAGCAGGCTGGAGTAAAAATAGGATATGTTGATTTGATGAAGCTGAGAGATCCGATGCTTGTTTATTCTGTGCCATGGCGGCTATTTATACAGCCTTTTGGAAATCCAAAAAATCGTGGGAAAATAAAAAATCCGATTTACGAAGGAACAGATAAAGTTACAATTCGCAGCCTTTTAAGAGCATTAAATGCGAAAGCAGACCATAGAAAGCTGATTATGAATGAAAATACTGCCTTGCTGACATCAGCAAATCCGCATGCCGAAGGTTCAAAACATTCAAACGTAGCATTCAAATTTTCAGCGCCGATATTAAAAGAAATTTACAATGCTGAAAAAGCCAGTTGCAAAAATTACTAAAAAAAGATGGAAGTTTAAAAAGAACATTGCCAAACAAGGATTTCAGCAAAATTCCATTTTCATCAAATGACAAACTGAAAATACAATATTTTACAAACGATGCGACAGCCAAGGATATTTCAGAAGAACTAAAAAACACGCAGTTTGGGGATAAAGTCATCATTGCCCAGTTTTTCCTTGCAGACAGGGGAATAATAAATGACATTAGAAAGGCTGCAAAACGTGGAGTAAAATTTGAGATAATATTAAATAATGCAGAAGCAGGACTGCCAAACAAAGCGCGGCTGGAGAATTGATGAAATATGCAAGAAAAACATGGCTATGACATCAATGTTAAATTTTACAACAAAGGCGAAGAAATGTACCATGTAAAAAAATGATGTCAATTCTGAAAAAGGATTATCTGATAACTTACGGCGGATCCACAAACTTTACGAGAAGAAATATGAGAAACTATAATTTAGAGAATGAGCTGAAAATAATGTCAGCCTACGACCAGAAAGTTTCAAAAGATATTTTTAGACTATTACGACAGATTATGGACAAACAGGGATGGCGATTTTACGTTACCTTATGATGAAGGAAAAAAATGAAAAAAATTTATGAATGATATGCTGTTTAGATTTATGGAAGTGAATGGATTTGGAGCTTTTTAAAAAAATTTTTAAATATAATGAAAGAAGTGCGATTCCTATGGAAAAACAGAGTTAAGGTTGAAAGAATAGATGAAAATAATTACGATAGAATATTTGCAATTTCTGATCTTCATGGTCAATATGACTTATTTTTTTAAGATTGCTTGAAAAAAATCGAGTTAAAAAGAGAAGATTTACTTTTTAATTTTTGGGAGATATTTGTGATAGAGGGAAAAAAATCTTATGAAATTTATATGAAATGTATGAAAATGATAAAACTTGGATATAATCTGAAGTTTATTTTGGGAAATCATGAAGATATGCTTCTGGAGGATTTTGAAAATGATTATCCATTGAATTATGAAACAGAGTATTCGATTTATAAAAAAATTCTAAATATTTTGAAAAGAAAAAAATATAGAGAAATGGCATAAGGAAAAATTTTTCCTGCTGAAGTAAAATGGCTGATAAAAATGGTTAAAGGATTGTCCGCTCATAGTTTGTGGGAATGAGAATATTTTTTTGTTCATGCAGGGGCTGGATTTAAGCAAGAATTTGGAAAAATCAGGAAAGGGAAAAATGTGCTTTGGACACGGGAAGAATTTTTGGATGGATAAGAAAAAAATACTCTTGAAGAGTATAAAAATAAAAAAATATATTTTGGACATACACCAAATCTGGATGGTAAAAATATCTAAAAAGTCTGGCAAAAATTTATGACATTGACTGCGGTGCATTTTTTTCACACATTCATTGGGATGTATGGAAGTAAAAAAACAAAAAAATCAAAGGGCAAAAGGGAAATTTACGTACATTGTTAAAAATTCTATTTTTGATTAACTATTTATTTTAAAAGGAGATAAAAATGAAGAAAAATTCCTGTTGGTATTGAAGATTTTAAAGAAATTATAAATAATAATTGCTATTATATTGATAAAACTAAATTTATTGCTAACATTTTTAGATGATGGTTCTAAAGTAAAAACTTTTCATACGTCCAAGGAGATTTGGAAAAAAACTTTAAATATGTCAACATTAAAGTATTTTTTTCGATATTCATAATGCTAAAGAAAAATAAAAAAATTATTTAATGGCTTAGATATTAAGAAATCTAAACATTTTTTTCAGAGCAAGGACAACATCCAGCTGTTTTTATTTCACTGAAGGGATTAAGGCTGACAGCTGGGAAAAATTTCTTAAATGCCATTAAATCCCTAATATCAAATCTTTATAATGAATTTGAATATGTAAGAAATTCATTAAATGAAGCTGAACTGAAAAAAATTTTGATAAAAATATGGTTCAAAAAAAGATGAGGGTGATTATGAAAAATTCTCTAAAGTATTTGACAGCTTATTTATACAAATATTACAATAAAGAGGTTGTTCTTTTAATTGATGAATATGACAGCCCTTTAATTTCAGCTTATGAATATCACTATTATGACAAAGCAGTTATATTTTTTTAAGATCTTTTTACGGAGAGGCATTAAAAAAACTAATCAGTATTTAAAAAAATGGGGATTATGACTGGAATTATAAGAGTTATAAAGGCTGGTATTTTTTTCAGATTTAAATAATCTTAGCATTTATTCGATTTTTAAATGAACATTATTCTGATTTTTTTTGGATTTACAGAAGCAGAAGTTGAAAAAGTCCTTAAAGATTTTGAAATTGAGTTTAAACTTTCTGATGTAAAAATCTTGGTATAATGGCTATAAGTTTGGAAATTCTGATGTTTATAATCCATGGAGTATTTTGAAGTTCTTACAATTTAAAAAAATTAGCTCCTTATTGGGTTGAAACTTCTGGAAATTTTTCTTATTAATGATATTTTTAAAAAAATGCAGATACAGAAACAACGGAAACTTTGGAACAGTTATTTTCAGGAGAAAGTGTAGAAGAAAAATATTAATGGAAACTCTGATTTGTCTGTATTGCTTGGGCAGGAGGAAATTTGGGAACTGCTTTTGTTTAGTGGATATTTGACGATTGATGAGAAAATTGGAGAGGATTACGAGAATGTTTATTCTTTGAGATTACCTAATCGGGAAGTCAGGGAGTTTTTTTAGGCAGAAGTTTATTGAAGTGAATTTTTGGGGAAAGTTTGTTTAGGAAAAGCGATGGAATCACTTAAAAGGTTGAAATTTAATTATTTTGAGAAATATTTACAAAATATTTTGCTGAAGTCGACTAGCTATAATGACACTAAAAATGAGGATTTTTATCATGGGTTAGTTTTAGGAATGATGTTTTATTTGGATAATCATTATTACGTGAAGTCTAACGAAGAATCCGGGCTTGGAAGATATGATTTGATGATAGAGCCTAAAAAAATAAGAATACTAGAGATTTATACTGGAATTTAAGGTTACTAAAGATGAAAAATAGTCTTGAAAAAGGTTTCAAAGGAGGCTGTCAATCAAATTATTGAAAAAAATATGATGTTGCTTTGAAAAAAACAGGGGAATTGAAGATGTTACTTTAGTTGGAGTTGCTTTTTGTGGAAAAATTAGTCAAAAATTTCTTATTTTTTTAGCAATAATAATAAAAATCAATATACTTTTTAAATTGAAAAAATAACAAGAGCAGTTTACTCACTGCTCTTTTTTGATTTCCTTGCAAAAAAAGAAGAGCCTCCATCTCTGGCAGCCCTCCCCCGTTTTGTTTAAGCTATTTCCAGCATTCCTAGAATTTATTAGTATAATACTTTCAATCCTAATCCTGCTCTGAAGTTGTGTCCTTTTGAGTCGTATCCTGTGTTTACGTTGAATCCGAATCTTCCGTTGTCTAATCCTAGTTTCAAGTCTGACTTGAAGTTTCCTCTCTTGTCTTCCTTGTCTCCTCTGATTCCGAAGTAGTCTGTCCATGCTCCTACGATTCTTGCTTCGTTTTCAACATCGTAAAGTTTTCCGATTTCGTTTTCATACGCAAATCCTAAGCTTGCTGTCAAGTTTGAGTTCTTGAATACTTCCTGGCTGTATCTGAAGTCGATTCCTGCGCTTGGCTTAACTGATACGTAGTCGTCGCTCTTAACGTTCAATGCCATGTCTCCATTTTCATGGATTGATGAGAATCTTCCGTATTCAGCTCTGATTCCTACATTTGGAACTATGCTGAATCCGTCATTTATTACAAATGCCTTTTCAAGTCCTGCGTTAAGTCCTGCACCATAAGAATAGTAGCTTGCTTTCGCTCTGAATTCTTGATCTACTACCCAGAATCTACGTTTCATGTCATTTCTTCCAAAGAATCCGTCTCCACCTAGGCTAAGAACAAATGTTCCGTTCGCATCAAGAGGGATTGTCTTGAACACTCCAACTTTAGCCATTGCTTGGTTTTCATAAGATTTAGATAAATCCTTGAATGTGAAGTAGTTGTTTACTACACCTGCTGACCATCCTGATGATTGTCCAAGTCTTACAGTTTCATCTTCATGAACGAATGCAAATCCTCCGGCATTGCTGTACCAGTCAGGCATTCCTGCTGTATCTGTCTTGAACTCGTTTCTTTGTCCAAATGCCTTAAACTTGTTAGAATCCTTAGAAACATTTCTGTCACTTCTTAATCCGTTCATTTCTCCAGTCAAGATATCTGATGTAGATTTAATTCTTTGTTGAACTCCACCATAAATGTGACCTCTCATTTGGTCAAACGCTTGAGCCAAGATATGCCCTTCTCCGTTACCTAAGCTGTTCAATTTGTTGAAGATAACTTTTTCAGCACTTTGTGGCTTAGCAATTTCATAAATGTTATCCAAGTTGTTTGTGAAGTTTACTAGAGACTTATCATTGTCATAAGCGAATGAATGATAAGGAACTTTACTCATGTAAATTTCTGACAATTGGTTGTTTGCATCAAGTTTAGCTGCAACTTGCCAAGTTAATGAAGCTGATAATGGATTAACGATTGCTCCACCTGGAAGTTTAGCCAATGCATCGTTAAATGGTTTTAACATGTTGCTCTTAGTTACAGTACCATTAGCATCTACAGTATCTCCTATTCTGATTGCTTTAGCATTTGTGTACAATGTTGCTTCTGGTCCAAAGTATAGATTTACTTCTCCTAGTTTAGGTAAGTTTTGTAATCCGTCAACTGGGTTAGTATATCTAACTCCTGATGTATCAACGTACATTCCAACTGATGTTACTTCTGAAAGTTGTGGCTTGTCACGTTGAGGCCATACTGGGTTACCCCATTCATCTATTGCTTTAAGATCTATTATTCTTGTTCCACCTGTTTGGATGCTGCTCTTAACTGTTATGTTGTTAGCAATATCTCCGATGTTTGCTGCATCTGTTTCAACATTGAATATTGGAGTGTCAACACCATCTACGCTAATTTTTGTAATAGGTACGATACTTGGCATTGTAATTGTTGTTCCAACACCTGTTGTCTTAGGATTTCCTGTTGTTGCAAGTTTAATTGAGTTTTCAGTTCCTCCGTAAAGATCTCCTGAACCATCTGTATTATCTGTTTTAACTTTGACATCATCAGTTACAATTCCATTAGAACCAGATCCTTCAACTTTAATTGTACCGTAGTTCTTAATGTATCCTCCATTAATTGCAAGAACCCCTTTAAGGTTATTTGCATTACCTGTAATTGTTCCGTGGTTTTCCCCAATTGCTCCACGATCTAAGTACATTCCAATTGCATTGTTACCAACTAGTTCGATTGTTCCCCAGTTTTCTGCTCTTGAACGTGATCCTGTTGCGAACATACTCAATACCGTCATCTTCTTGAACTACAATTTTTCCTTTATTTACAACGTGACCTTGTTTTTTTCAGTTCTGTCATAAACTCTTTCTTTTTCCAGTTGCAGTTGTCTTGTCTACATAAATATTACGTCCTGCTCCCATACCAATTGAGTATTGAAGGTTTTCAGTATCAGACATACCAGTTGTAATTGTTCCGTAGTTTACTGATGGAGCATCAACATTTGCTGAAGCTATACCAACGTTTCCATATCCATGATATGCACTGGCTCGCATTGCTTGATGGAAGATTTAAGTTGTTTTGTGATCTTAAGTCAATGTTACCATGATTTTCAACTGATCCTTCAGTATAGTAAGCTGTATTATAGTCACCATTCATTTTTACGTTTGCCCAAGATGTTGCATTTGAATTCTTGTCTGCTGAGTAATAGTATACTGAATTTCCTTGTTCATAAATTTCATCAGGCACTCTAGGGTTAGTTGGCTTAGTTGATAAAACAGGTCCTCCTGTTACTTTATTTGAACCAAGTAAAATGTTTGGTGATGTATTAGAATCTCCAATAGTTACAGTAGTAATTGGGTTCTTAAGTGAATTATTTTCAGCAATTACAATACCGTTTGAGAATCTGTCAATATCCATATCTGCATCTATTCTAACATTTCTGTTATCTCCACTTCTGCTTTCGTTACTGTCAATGTAAACCCCGATTGCAGAATCTCTTTCTCTTGGATTGTCTAATTTAGACAATAAGTCTTGCGCTTGTGAATATTGTCCATTTTGTCTGTCGATGTTATGAACTGTTCCATTGCTGTCTGTCCAAGTATTCATCTTATGTCCTAAAACTGTGTCATTTCCGACATTAATCTTAGTTCCTCTAATATCAACTGTTCCATCTCCAGAGTAAATACCGTAGTTATTTCTAGCTATGTCAATTGTTTGTTGAGTTCCATCAGATTTTTTACCAGTTTTAATGTTATATCCGTAAATAGCCCAGCTTCCAATATTCTTGTCTGAATTTCCAGCTGTCATATCTCCGATCTTTATATCTGCATAGTTTTCAATATATGTATTCTTTCCACCTTCTTTATCATTAAGGTCGTTCGCAAAGATACCGATATTAGCTTTCTTCATGTCTTCACTTGTAACATCTTTAGCATGAGCACTTAGTGATTCGTTAAGTGTAATATCTCCAAAGTTTTTAAATGTTCCTTTATTTACTACAGCACCGTAAGCTCTAACGTGTGTTTTAGATCCTTCTTCTTTAATATCTCCGTAGTTTGTTACAGTATCCAATGCATCATTAGTATTTACTACAATACCGGCAATTCCTTTATAAGTTCCTTGTAAAGTTGATTTAGTATTTTCATCACTTAATGTAGTAGTTGTATTTCCTTTATTATTGAACTTGATGTCTAGATAGTTCGTAGCATCTGTTTGACCAGTTCTGCCAGTAAATGCCATTGCAAATCCTTTTTATCAGTTTTACCGTTATAATTGTAATTAAATGTCTTAGAATGTAATGCCGAACCTTTACCAACATTAGAAGCATCAGTTGTCCAAATTCCAACTCCATCATCGTTAGTTGTAATTGTAAAGTCATTTGAAGTTAATTTAATATCAGAATTTTCTGCATAAATACCGATACCATTTTCCTTAGTGAAGATATTATTACCAGTTGCCGCATTTGAACCTAAAGTTCCAGCACGACCAGTTAATGTAATTTCTCCACCATTTCCATTTGCATATCTATTAACAAGTGCAATACCTACTCCACGGCTGCTTGCAGATGAACCATTATTTTGCAATTCAATTCCTGCAGAATTAAGATCGCTGTCATCATATTTAACAGTTACTTTATCTTTGTCTGCACTATCATTTTTAGCAAAAATACCAGTTGCAGTTGCCGCTCCGTTTAATGAATCTCCACCATCAACTTTAATTGTAGTGTTAGTAGAAGTTATGTCAATAGAGTTTTCATCGTTTAAATTGTAATTTACTCTTCCTTTAGAAATACCTACAATACCATAGTTTGAACCTGTTGGAGTAGAGTCATCAGGACGACTACCATTAGTTCCTCCTGTTGGAGCATTTGATGTTGGTTTTTTATATTTACCTGTAACTGTTATAGTAGAATCATCTGTAGTGGTACCACTAGCATTAACTATACTTCCATCAGTAGCATAGATACCATATCCATGGTCAAGTTTAATTTCTGCTTTTTTAGTGCTTCCAGCTCCAATGTTTGAAACAGTTCCATATACTACGTTTAATGCTGCTAAATTATTATCTTCACTACCACCATAAATATCTACTTCACCATTATTTACAAATCCAGATTCAGTATTCTTAGTTTTTCTCCACAATACTGGTTGGCTAGAAACTTTAGTAGTATCCCAACGGTAAAGTGAATTAGCCATACTTAATCCTGCATTTTGAATTTGTCCGTTTGATTTTCCATGAATATCTGTTAGAACTCTATTTGCAGCATCCCCTTTAACTTTAGCACCTGATTCAATTGTTACTAATGTACTTTCCATCTTTATATCATTAAATGGATCATTTATCTCATTATTAGTTGCAGCAGCATGTGTAGTTTTAACATCTTCTACATTTACAGTTGTAGGTCCATTAGAACCTCCAGTACCTTCAATTTTCAATTTACTATTTAATATAGTACTATCAAATCTATTTCCTACATTTGTACTATCAGTTGTTGAATTTGGTGTAGATGCTAATTGATCATTTTTTTATTAACATTCCACCGGCATAATATTTACTGATACTGTCTAGATAGTTTTTTTATTTCCTGTTACAGATGATTGAGCATTAGTATTACTATCTTTATTCCAAACGAGAGTTTGTCCATCTTCTATTTGGTTAATAACTCCTAAATTAACGCTACCGTCTCCCATAATTTTTGTTTCTACATTTTCCATTCCACGGTATTTTTGCTATATCATAAGCAGTTGCATCAGTAGGAGTATCTTTTTCATAGTAATCTCTAATTAAAGTTCCATATTGTCCATTTGTAAGATTATTAACATTATATTCATTTCCAGATAATAGAATACCATCATATATATCTATCTTAACCTTGTCATTACCAGCTTTCTTAAATACAATTCCTGATTTATCTAAACTTGATCCTTCTCTAGAAATCCAATTTCCTGCTGTATCATAATATCCACGTCTTACATAGAATGGAGTGGTATTTTCATGGTCATTTCCGCTAACATTTCTTCCTCTTCTTACATCATTTGGTGATGTTGTTCCTATTTTAGTAATACCTCCTGTTTTTAGAGAAATATTTTGAGGTGAATTGTTTTGGTTAATAATATCTCCTCTGAAAGTTATTTGTCCATTATTGTCAGCATACAATGCTCCATTTGTTCCACTAATTACAGCAATAGGAGTTGTTATGTCAACATTTCCTTTATTGCTTGCATAAGCACCCATTCCATAAATTAATGATGTCTTATTGAAATTTAACGAATTTGCATCTATTGCAGCACCACCTAATTTCGTATGTGAAGTATCATTTACTTGTTTGTCATCTTCTGTTTGCTTATCAGCTACTGATGTGCCAGCTATAGTTACTTTTCCACTATTTACAGCATAAGCACCTATATTTTGATAAGTATCTTTTAAGTGATCACTTCCTGAATCATAATAATATCCTAATGTATTATTATCAGTCGCATTTATATTTCCATCAATTGATACAGTTGATGATCTGTCACCATTATTAAGTGTTATTCTACCATCAGCATATGCGATTATTGATTTATATCCTCCAGCTCTTACATCTTTGGATTTTATTTCACCACCATTTGTTGCAAGTAATGCTGTACCTTCAGTTGAAACCATATTTATTTCTTTTTGGAAATCTATTTTTGAACTATCATTATGTGAAGCCCAGTTATGAGCACCTAATACATTACCATCAAAATAACCAGTTGCATACCCTATAACAGATCCATTTGAAACTTTAGTGTTGTCAATTATATATCCCCAAGTAGCTTTACTACTATCATATCTTACACCATCAGTAATAATGTTATTACTTAATCCAGCAACTTGTGTAGGTGTTGTTCCTCCTGTAGCAAAATCATTTGTTGTATATGAATTTGTAACATCAATTGCTGTACCGTTTGATGACCATACCAAGATACTATTGTTAGCTTTTTCATTGAATCCTATGTTAAGTCCATTTACTTTTAAATTAGTCATAGTAGAACCACTAGGACCACCTAAAACTGCTCCACCTAATGCAGATGATTGTCCTGTATTAGCATATACCCCAACACTATTACTTGAATCAATTCCTCCATTATTAGTAGCACCAATTACACCTTGAATTTTCAAACTTCCATTAAATACTCCAGAATCTCCACGTAATGGATCAATTTGTGTATAATCGGCTGGAAGTTTCCCTTTATTAACAACATTCAAGAATGCCGCACCTGCACTATATTTTCCATTCATACTAATAGCATCTAGTTTTACTTCACTTGCAGTATCTTTTACAAATCCCATATTAGAAAATATAATACCATTATTTCCTGATACTCTTAACATTCCTGCATCAACTGGACTTATACTAGTTGGAAGTGGACTTGGTTCATCTTTTATTGTTAATTTATTAACGTAATAATTATTTCTAACTACTGTATTGTTACTTCCTGTTAATTTACTGTTCCAAGTTCCTGTTACAGAGACATCTTTAGAAGTTAAAGTAACTCCATTGTCGTTAGTATGTATTCCCTTTTGAATATTAATAGCCGTATTATTACCACCAGTTGCTTCCAAACGAACTAAACCATAATTAGTTGCTGTCTTTCCATCCATTACTATACTGTTACTAGCCCCAGAACCATCATTAACATCAATAGTTATAAGAGCATCATTACCGTTTCCAGTAATAGTAGTGCTCGTCATAGAGCCAATAGACCCATTCTTCAAGTAAATTCCAGTTCCACGATGATCGGTACCATTATTGTTTCCATTAGTAGCTTTTACATCAAACGTACTTCCGCTAATAGTACTTACTGTAGCACCAGTAGTACCGTTACTATTACCGACTAATAATCCAATTGCAGAACCTCCTACAGTAAAGTCAGAATTTTCTATTCTATTAAGAGTCTCACCATCATGAACAAATACTCCATTACTGTTAGTTCCTGTTATATCAAAAGTTGTACCTGAAACGTATGAAGTTGCATTACCATCTTTCATATAGAAACCATTACTTGAACCTCCAACTACACTAAAAGATGAATTTACAATATTAGCAGTAGCATTACTTGCATTAGCAAGTACTCCATTATTTCCCAGTACCATCTACATTAAAATCTGCATCTATTGTAGCACTTGAATTCCCTTTTAATTGAATACCATTATTTCCATCTCCATATATATTAAATAATGATATTTTTCCACTATCTCCACTAGCACTACCATCATCTCCAATATTAATAGTACCTGCATCAGCTAAAATACCATTATTATTCGTAATAGCATTGGCACCCATATTAGAACCTTTTACATCAAATTTAGATCCTTTTACATTAAGATTACCAGCATTATTATAGATACCATTTATGTGGTAATCTTTATCTCCATTAGAAACAAGGAAATAATCACGTCTACTGTCAACTGTTCCAGTTCCTGCATGGTAAATTCCATTAGATTTTGTTACCGAATTAGTTGTTCCACCATCCCCATCAATAAAGAAAGATGTGTTATTTGAATTCAAACTACCACTACCACTACCACTAACATAAACACCATTATTTCCATGTGCATTTACAAAAATGTAGTTACCATTATTACTACCTCCCACTGTTCCCATACCAATATCAGTAGGTGTAATTGAAGCTCCATATTCGGTACCACTAGCATCTCCTAATGTAGTAGTTCCATTAGTTACTGCTATACCATTATGTTTATATGGGGAAGGACTACCAACACCACCATTGCTATAAACTAAAAATTTAGCTTTCTTTATCGTTGTATTTCCACTAGCTAATACAGAAACTTGTGCTGAGTGACCACTATAAGTTTTATTAGAGAACGTACTATAATTATCATTTGTAGCACCTACATAACCACCATTATAAGAAGTTGCAGATACAGCATTCGCTACCCCACCAGTTCCGTAAGTAGTTTCATAATAAATTGGACCTAAATTACTAGGATGTGCTGTTCCTGAAGCATCAGTATATGTTGGAACATATGACTGAACATTTGCTACAGCCCAATTCCAAGCAGTACTATAGTCAACTCCTGTAGCTGCCATTCTTTTTAAAAGCAGCGATATCGCACACTATCAGGATTTGTATAGTCTATAAGAATATTATTTGCAGTAGTATGAGAAAATGTGGTATCATCTGTTCCACTATATGTTGAAATATTACTTACAACAGGATTATTATAGAAATGACTATATCCATTCCCCGTATAACCATAATAAGCATAATTAGGATACCAATGCCAGACTTTATTGCTGTCATAATATCCGCTCCAGCCTCCTTGATTCCAAGGATTATGATTTCCAGAATTACCAATTTCAAAAGTTCCACCTTCAATACTATTACCAGTTATATCATACTTACCACCATTAGTACCACCCCACCAATTTGTATAATAACTGTGAACAGTAACTGTTGTACCATTGCTTTCAAAAGTTCCACCATTGTTTAAAGTATTGCTTTCACCAGTATTGGCATAAGCAGTTGTAGAATTATTCATAGAGGCATCTACGTAATTTATAGTATCGCCAATATCTGTACTAGCTGATCTTGCTATTCCTTTTACTTTGTTAGGTGAATAGTAAGTTGTTACTGACTTAGGTGCTTCAAAGTTAGGATTAAATGTTGGTCCCACAATCATACCAACATTGTTCATTCTTTCAGGCACATAAGGCTTATAAGGCTCATGCATATTTGCCGGATTGATTGTAAGTGCATCAGGCTCCTGATTTCTTGGAATGTTCAAGTTAGTTGCCCCATACAAGTGCTTATCCTTATCAAACACATACTTAGTCAAGTCATTGTCTCTTCTATAGTATTCAAGGTATTTTCCACCTCTACCTCTATAAGTTGTTCCCCAGTCGTTGTTGGTAAATCCTGTTCCGAACTGGAATGATGCCCATGGGCTCTTTATTACTTGATCCCCTTGTTTTAAAAGCTGAACAAGTTCGCTTTGGGCTCCTTTTAGTGATTTTTCGTTTTCTTTTCTTGCACGCATGAATGATTGCCGCAGATCAGTTATTGCGTCATAAGTCTGTGCAGTGATTTCCTGCTGTTCGCTTGCCACGTCAGCATGAAGCTTTGGCGCAATTGTTAAAAGTCCTGTTATCAAGAAAGAGATAAGCAGGCTGTCAGAATAATGTACATCTTTACATCTTTTTTTACAAACGATCGCAAGTCCTTTGCAATCTGTCGCAGATTATTACTCATTTTTTCCTCCTAAAATTTGTAAATTTACAGCCGCCCATAAAAGCCAAGTTCCAATTAGTCACCTTGACAAAGGTTGCTTCCCCTTGCCGACAAAGCAAGATTTCTTGCCCTAGGTTCTTAATTTTCACGATTTCCAGCCTTCACAGCCGCCTATTTTTAGATTTAGACATCCTTCAAGATGCCTAAAAAGTATCAGAATAGCCTTATTTTTCAAAAAACCTTTCAAACACCCTCAACAAAGTCCAGCAAATCCTGGTGGGAATGGGGGATGGATGAGGGGGAGTCCTTAAGTGGGGGCCATAGAGGACTTTCGTAGTGATAATTATTAACCCACCATTAAAGCAAAAATGATGGATTTAGTGATTTGATAGTGATTTCAAAGTGAAAATCTCCCTATACTTCCCTAAATTCTCCAACCTTAAACAGTAAATCCTAATAAGATACCAAGCCAAATATCCAGTTCCTCTACCAAAAGCCGTCAGCTGCTTCCAGTTTCCAGCCATCTATTTTCCTGATCCTTATAAATTCCTGTCCAAGCCCTTATCCATACCAATTCCGTCCCAAAACCTGCCCGAACTCCGTATTCAACGCATGAAATCAATATTAAACACAACAGATTTAATAGCTCAACTTTACAAAAACTTATTTTCTCTCAACCTTTACCTTTTTTTTCTATTTATAAATTATTAAACCCATATCTTTTTAAAAGACTATTGATATATTCTTAGTATACCCTATCAAAAAGATAAGTCAAGTTTTTTTCAATATTTCACCCCTTTTTTTAATCGTTTTTTTAAAAAATTTCCTAATCATTTTTCCCTTTAACATCCCCATATTTTCCCTATATTTCCCTTATATTTCTAAAAATTCCCTCTAAAAAAATTTTTTTATTTTTTTATTAATAATCTTTGTATCTACAATTATTCAAAAAAATTTTTTATTTGACATTTCCACAAAACATGATATAATAAAAGCTACCTCTAAAACCCCTAAAGAGTACTTTAATATTACAAATTTGTAAAAAAACTATTGACAAACTAAGCTGGATTTTTCTAGCTTTTTTTGTTATAATTAATCCCTTATAATCAAATAAAAAAATGTCGTGATTTTTTTTGGAATAAAAAAACGATGTTTGAGCGTAGCGAGTTTCGTTTTTGTTTCAAAAAAATGCTTAGATAAAGCCGGGGATGCAAGGGGGATGGCGACTGTTCCCCTTGCACTTTTAAAAATAAAATAATATATAAAGAAAAGTTTTAACTTCTATTCACAAAAAAATAACCAAAAAAACACTCCTTAACAAAGTCACAAAATCTCCTATTGTGAACTACTCCCGCTTTTAGAAGCGGGAGCTTCTTGGGAAGTATCTGCTTTTGTTAGCCAAATATATTTACCAAGCTCTTCGGGTAGTTCCTACCCTGTCTTCTTTTATTTTCCTAATATTCCAACATCAATTTTTCCAATGTTTTTTTATATTCAATGCCGCATTGTAATCCCTATCAATTTCAATCCCTGCAGCACTCATATTTATAACTTCTTTCTGATAATTTCAGTTCCTCTTTAATATTTCCACATCTACTACAAGTTTTTCGATGACGGAAACCACTTATCTATCTTCAAAAATTGTTTCCCTAAAAACATCAGTTTATACTCAAGCATCCTCAAAAACATTCCCCATCCATTATCTCCTACACTTTTACCAAAATTTAATGCCTGGCTCATCCATTTCATATTCAAATCCTCAACAACCACAGCATTATACGTTTCAGACAATTTTTTTTGATAATTTATGTAGAAAAATCCCTTCGACAATTTTTTTGATATACTCATGCAATCTTTGATATTTTCTCTTTTTGTCTATACCAATTCTTAGAAAATTTCACTTTTTCTCGATAATGATTTCTGTAATTTTTTTCAATTCTTCTTCCAACATCCTAAAAATATTTTGGATAATCAGCCCTTTGGTTTTCAGAGCTGACAAATAATTCAGACATTGAAAAAAATCAAGTCCAATTACTTTATCATTGCTTGGAATTTTTTTGAGTTTCTTTTTCAAATTCCGTCAAAACAGAAACATAATAATTTCCATTACTGTTTGTCAATGTTACTGACTTTATTCTATAATTCTTTGGTATTTCTCTATGATATTTTAATTTTATTCTTTTTCAATTTTGGCAAGACCAAATATTTATTCTCCTCAATTCGTATCGAATTGTTCACACAATTTGTCGTGTAACTTTTTAACATTATTCTTTTTAGATTTGAACCTTGGAAATTTTGCCCTCTTTTGAAAGAAATTCATAAACGATCGTTTTACATTCAATTGAGCATTTGAAAGTGCTAGACTGTCGACTTCTTTTTAGAAAATTGATTTTTCACTTTTTCAAACTGGCAGGTGTAACTATTTTATTTTTTTTCCAGTTTCTTCATAAATCTTTATTAGCAGTATACAAAATCGTATTATAAACAAAACGAACACATCCAAAAAGTCTTATTTATCAATAATTCCTGCTCTTTATTTGGATAAATTCTGTATTTGAATGCTAAATTATATTTCATAAAATTACACCTCCTTTTGATTTTGAATATTTTTTTAATTATTTTTTTTAGAAACTTTTATTATTAATGATTTTTCTTTGATATTTTTATAAAAAAATTGTATCATGGATATGTCCTTTTTTTCAATTTTTTTACAAAAAAAGCAATTCATCTCCCACTTGTAGAAGTCGGAGACTTCTTGCTATCTTTTGTTAAAAATTGGAACTAAAAAAACTGGAAAAATCCAGTTTTTTTGTTAAAATTAATTTTTTTATTCAAAAATCACAGATTTTATACCTGTGACTAATAATCATTATTCATTTCTTTTTAGATCGAATATAAAATCCAAAACCTGTACCGCCAAGAAATCCTACAAATATTTTTTTAAAAATATCAATTAAAAATTTCTTTATTACCTGTAAGTAAACATAATGCAACTAATATCAAAAAGAAAAAAACATTCCTAAAAATAGAAACAATAAAGATCTTTTTATCCCTATCTTTTTGTAATTTCGGCAGAATTTTTTTATTATCTGACATTATTTAGTACCTCTCTAAAAGTATTTTTGAAATTTATTTTTAGATCTATGCTCATATCTATTCAAAACTTTCAAAGTAGAAGTTTCGACATCAACAACGACTTTAAATATAGAAAACCCAATCTTCTTATTTAATTTTTCTCGTCAATTCATTAACTCTAATATATTCATCTAAAAAAAGACTTTGTATATAATCGTACTTTCCTTTCATAAATCACCATTTTTCTCCTCCCTTCATCTACAAAATAATTATATCAAAAAAAAATAAAAAAAACAATTATTAAACTGGTTTTTTCCAGCTTTTTTCAACAATACAAATCACAATTTACCGTCGGACATTTTTATGTGCTGGCAAAACTGTCTGAGCGTAAGCAAGTTTTTTTGCCAGTACATAAAAAATGTCGTAGACTAGCCAGGGTGCAGGGGCATGGCGATGATGCCCCTGCTTAAAAAAATTCATTTGACATTTCCATAAAATATGATATAATAAAACTACCTTAAAACCCTAAGGGTAACTATCATAAATATAAAAATGTTGACAAACTAAGCTGGATTTTTCTAGCTTTTTTTGTTATAATAATTTCGAGTTCAACAACTCATTACATTTATGATAGGAGGTTCAGAGCCGTGTCAAATGAGGATCTTATCAGACTTATCATTGTTCTATACATCGTTTATAGAATAACTAAATAGTCTGACAAAAACCGAATTTCACCTCTACCTCTGCCCTTTATAATTTACCGTCGGAGCATTTTTATGTGCTGACAAAACTGTCTGAGCGTAAGCGAGTTTTTTTAGTACGTAAAAAAATATCGTAGACTAGCCGAGGGATGCAAGGGGATGGCGACTGTTCCCCTTGCACTTCTAAAAATAAAAATAATATATAAAGAAAAGTTTTAACTTCTATTCACAAAAAAATAACTTAAAAATCTTAGAATTAGTAAAACTTTTTAATCTGGTAATTGACGTCTTTATGTTAAAAATAAGTTAAATATAAAATCAGAAAATTTACTTCCAAAACAACTTATCAAATAAAGTCTTCCTTTTAGGCATCCCCTCAATCTTAACCCCCTTCTTTATCCAATACTTTTTACAAGCAATATCATACAAAGGCTCATCCGCCAAGCTATCCGAATAAAACTTCACAATCTCATATTCAAACCCATTTTCCTTCGCCCATTCATCCAGCTTCTTAACTTTCTCCTCCCCCTTATTATTCTCCCCATCAATTTTTGCAACAAAAGTTTCCCTGCCATCTTTTCCATCATTCACAAAATTAGTCCCAAAAACCTTGTCATACCCAAGCGACAGCAAAAAATTCTCAATCAAAAACAAAGGGCTAGCCGAAGATACAATAACCATCTCGCACTCCTTCTTATTTTTTTCCAATTCCTCCCTTGTCCAAGAATAAATCTTATGCCTCTTAGTCTCCCAAAACCCAGCCACCAGTTCCTCAACCTCTTCCTTAGAATGTCTCTCCAAAAACTCAAAATATCTCTCTTTCAAAGCCCTCAAGTCAATTATTTTCAGCAAATAAAAAATCAAATCCTTAGAATATTTCATCATAAACAAAATCGACCTAACAGGATACTTTTTCAAATAAAACACCGAAAAATTAACCCCCGTCTCCCCATCATAAAGCGTTTTTATCAAAATCGTAAACAATAATTTTCTTCTTCCCAACTTCCTCTTTTCTCATCTAACAACTCTCCTTCCATTTTCCAATAATTAAATCTAACTATAAAAAAATTTATTTGACATTTTCATAAAAATATGATATAATAAAACACCTTAAAACCCTAAGGGGAACTTAATTGTATAGTATAAAAAAATGTTGACAAATTAGGCTAGTTTTTTTCTAGCTTTTTTTGTTAGAATTAACTTTTATAATCAAATAAAAAAATGTCGTGATTTTTTTGGAATAAAAACGATGTTTGAGCGTAGCGAGTTTCGTTTTTATTTCAAAAAAATGCTTAGACTAAAGCCGGGGATGCAAGGGGATGGCGACTGTTCCCCTTGCACTTTTTAAAGTAAAATAATATACAAAAAAAGTTTTAATCTTTATTAACAAGAATAATCTCAAAAACTCTAAGAGTGCTTTTATGGTATGAAATAAAAAAATTACTAACGAAATAAGGCTAGATTTTTTTCTAGCTTTTTTTATAACAATGCAAATCACAATTCATTGTCGGAGCATTTTTATGTGCTGGCAAAACTGTCTGAGCGTAAGCGAGTTTTTTTGCCAGTACGTAAAAAATGTCGTAGACTAGCTGAGGGATGCAAGGGGATGGCGACTGTTCCCCTTGCACTTTTTTTAAAATAAAATAATATATAAAAAAATGAATTAACTTTTTATTCACAAGAATTATCTAAAATTTAAATCTAGAAATTTAAAAAAATCCTCTTTTTGTTGCATAAAAAAATTCCAATGTTTTCCCATACAAAAACATATTTAACATTCCGTAATTCCCTAATATTCCGAGCATTCAAAGCACACATTATCATCCTACACTCATTCTTCCAGCTCTCTAAAATTTCAATCACTTTCTCAACCTCATATTTCACAGCCAATTCTAAAATTATCTTTGAAATTCCTACTGCTCTTGCCCCCAAAACTAATGATTTTACAATGTCTAACGGATTTCTAACTCCTCCACTTGCAATAATTTCCACTTTATCCATATAATCTTTCAGATTCAAAAGGCAGGAAACCGTAGTCTGCCCCCAATTATCCAAATAATGGAGCCCATTTTCCCGTCTCATATTTTCAATAAATGCAAAGCTGGTTCCCCCACGACCACTAATATCAAAAGTCTTTATTCCAAGTTCAAGCCCCTTTTTCACCGTATTCTCAGTCATCCCAAATCCAACTTCCTTCAAAACAATCGGAACTTCAATATTTCTCGCAAATTCTCTCAAATTATTCTCCCATTCCCTAAAATTCCTGCTTCCTTCCGACATAATAAGTTCCTGCATAAGATTAACATGAACTTGTAAAAACAGTGGATCCAAAGCCTCAACAGCCTTAATCCCAGCCGTAAAATCCTTATCAATCCCAATATTCGTAGCAAGTTTCAATCCAGGATTTTCCCTTTTCACAATTTTAAACGAATCATCCCCAACATTTTTCAAAGCCGCACTATAAGATCCAGTTACGAATAACAACCCACATTCACTCGCAACTCTCGCCAGCTTCTGATTAATCTTTTTCGCATTCTCACTCCCCCCCGTAATTGCATTAATAAAAAACGGCACTTCAAATTCACACCCTGCAAATTGAGTTTTCAGCTCAATTTCTTCAAGATTATATTTTGGAATAGAACAATGAATAAGCTCAACCTCATCAAAGCTATTATATTCACTCCTATGCTCCAACGCATACCTAATATGCTCATCTTTTCTATTTTTTTCAATTTTTTTCTCCTCTTTTTATTTATTTTAATCATTTATAAAAGTATAAAAACCCAGCAAAACACTATATTTCTTGTAACTAATTTTCCTGTTTTTTTCCACTCCTTGACAAGGGATTTTCACCTTTTGTGCTGATATTTAATCTTTATTACTTTCTACTATACATCTATTATTTATTTATAATTTTTTTCAGAATACAGCAACTCAATCCCAAGTTTTTTTCCATTTTTTTCCACAACTATATTAGTATCCCTTTCATCAAAAGAAAATGCAATCCCGCAATCTCCTCCTCCCGCTCCACTGCTTTTGGCACAAATATCCAAACCTTGTGTCGCACTTACCAGCTCTTTTAATTTCTTGCTGTAAATATTTTCATCTAAATTTTCAAGCAATTTCCCATTTTCATCAATACATTCTTTAATTGCCAACTTATCCCCATTTTTTATAGCTTCTCTAAGTTTTTTCACAACTTCTTCCACATCTTTCAAAAAGTTTTCACTTTCACAAATAGAACTTTTCACAATGTTTATCAAATCCTTTGAAATAGCAGGCTCCTTTTGTCCATCCAGCCAAAAAAATTCACAACTTAAATTATTTTTTTGATTTAATTTTTTTTCATTAAAAATAAAGTTCAGAAATTTCATAATTCCAGTCAGTTTCTAATACATCTTCCAAAGTTTCCTTTTCTATTAATTCTCTAATTCTCTTTCTGTCAAAAAGATCTGTAAAAAAATCAGATTTTCATAAGAAATGCAGGCAATATCGCCCATAGAACCATTATCTCCACGTTTTAGCAAGACATAAGAAGACAATTTAAAAAAAGCATTTCCTTAGAAACTTCCAAGTTATATAAAGTTCAAAATGGATTTTATTGTCAAAATTACAACACTCCCGCTTGAGCCAATTCCAAATTTTTTTCCCATCTCTTTCCATTTTTCCCAGTAATTTCCATCTCAAAAAGGCTTGATTTCCAAATTTTTTTTAACTTTAAATATTCACTCATAACAGATATTGCTTTCACAAATAAGCAAATAATTTTTTTATCAAAATTTTTGCAAAAATATTTTCATTATTAAAAAGTATCTTTTTCAAGAGTCAATTTATAGTCAAACATATCTGAAAAAAATCATATATTCATCCGTATCTGAAAAAAACTTATTCTTGATTCCCATAAATATATTTACATTTTTTTATAATCGCACTCTGCCCAGCCGTCAAAATTGAATATTCTCCGGCGATATAGAGCTTTCCACAAGTTTTATTAATTATTATTTTTATTTTCCAGCATTTTTTTCTCTTTCAATTTTTTTATTTTTTTAGTTCATAGAAAATTTATCATTTATTTGTAAATTATAGTATCAAAATCATTGTATAAATATGAGAATAATTAAGTTTGCGGATTTTATTCACGCAGGCTGTACTACGCAGCCAAGACATTAAAGTTTTCATTGTTTACTTTAACTTGATTTTTAAATATAATTAAGATTTCTTACCTTGAATTTCCCGGCAGGGAAAAATCCAATCAGTATAAAAAAACAAACTTTCTCTATTAATTCATGCCCTGCTTTTTCTCATAATGTTTAAAAGCTCCATTATAATCGGCATGGATTTTTTTGATTTTTTTCCTTTAATCTTATATGTTCTTCCGTTTCTCCAGCCTGAAAAATTCATAATCCTTGTTTTTTTCTCCATAAACTGGCATAAAATCATTATTGAGAAAAACTTGCCTTTGATGTATAACTTTCTTCCTGTTCCATACATTCAATGCCGTTTTTCCTCACATTTGTATTTTTAATATTTCAACCAGTTTATTGAAAGGATCATGCAAAAATTCCTATTTTCTAGTTTGGAATGAAGGTCTATTTCCTGTTTCTGTTCCTTATTCTTTCCTATTATAAATTTGTCAATTCCAATCAATTTGAATTCTTTAATAAGCTTATTGGCATAATATCCCAGGAGATTTCTTACCTGCTCATCTCTTTTTCTCCACAGGTTCTGAATTGCTTTTGATATTCTTATCCCTTTAGGAAGCAGCGAAGTCATAATTCCAATCATCTTGTTGTAGTAATGGTTGAGGCTTCTAAGCATATTAGCTGAAATAGAAATTCCTCTCCTGTTGAAATTGTAAGCTATAGACATTAATATTTTTCCTCCTAAATCTACCGCTGCAACCTTTTTGATTTTTCTTTTTTCAGGAACTTCCTTTTCGTAAACAGTTTCCATATAAAGAAAACCATTTTTCCATATAACCCTTGAACTTTTAAAATTGTATCCCTTATAGAATTTCGGGATTTTAAATCCTTTATTCATTTTTGAAGTCCCAATATATCTATTTTTTTCAATTTGTTCTTAGAAATAACTTGAGGATTATATTCAACTGCTGAATATTTTTTTCTTATATCTGGGAATATTTATATTCTTGGTGTATTTACTTTCCAGTTTTAATTTTAAAAAGTTTCCAATATGATTTCCAGTCCCTTTTTAAGAATATCAACTATATTCTGTACCATCTTTGAATTAATTGAATATTTCTTAATTCTTGAAAAATTTACATATAATTCTGTAAAAAAAGTTGAAGTGAACTGTAGTTTTTTTCTGATATATAGATGTTAAAAATCTTCAGCAAGTTCGGGATATTCATTGATAAAAATCCAAGGAAAAAAATTTTTCTTTCCCTGATTTCTTAAAAAAATAGCTGTCTTATTATATAGTTAGCATAGTTGTATATTTCTTTTTGCCTCAATTGTGTGAAGCTTTTATCATTTCATAGTCAGGATGTGAAGGTTTCACTTTAAATCTTCCAGTCCTTTTTTTATTTTCAATTCTTTCACCTCTTTCCTATTCTTTTAGTTTTTCAAGTTCCTTTATTATCTTTTTCTGTTTTACGTCTGCTTCTTCTCTGTCCATAAATTCTGGCACAGAATGAAGTTATAATTGAAATGAAATCCTGTATCAAGTCTTCCTTGTTATTTGAAATATCGTTTATCACTTCAATTTCTTTTTTTATGTGATTTCATAAATGCTTCAAGATAATTGAAACCAAACCTTGTTAATCTGTCCTTATGTTCCACAATAATAAAAATCATAATTTTCTCTATTTTCTAAAAATTGAATTAAGTTTCTTTTCGTTTATCGTTCAGTCCGCTTCCTACCTCTTTAACTTCACTTATTATTTTATATCCTTTTGCATTTGCATAATTTTTTTCAATCTTTCCATCTGTGTTTCAAGATTTGCTCTGTTTTCACTTGATGAAACTCTGGCATATAAAAACGGCACGTTTTTTTCGTTAGAATTTTCAAACAGATTTTTTTCAGAAAAAAAGGATTTTTTTATAAAAAAATTGTTTTGGTTTCCTCATCTTGAAATCCTTCAATTTTTTTCCTGAATGGAAAATATCTGTAAACTGTCCTGATGTGAAGCGACATTCTTTCAGCATATTCGCTTATTTTTTTATAAAATTTTTTTCCATATTTTTCACCTCGTTAATATTTTTAACTTGCTGTCATAAAAAAAGTCAATATTTTTTTATTTTTTTCACTATTTTTGTAAAAAGTTTT